>Ga0247610_10001648_pt1 | contig 27335 bp, 32 predicted proteins | sample 174DNAGHGhighgp2_FD_193483 | JGI IMG/M metagenome (GOLD analysis project Ga0247610, IMG submission 193483) | Sheep rumen microbial communities from Palmerston North, Manawatu-Wanganui, New Zealand - 1742 DNA GHGhigh gp2 | ecosystem: Host-associated > Mammals > Digestive system > Stomach > Rumen...
TAATTCTTTAATTCTATTAATCTTAGCAGCACTATGACGCCAGATTGTATTTACTATTAAAGTTATTAGAGCAGATCCGCCCAGAGCTAAAAATACTGTTAACCAAACTGGCATGCTGGTCACCTCCAAAAAACAAAATATTAACTAAATAATTTAGCATATCGTTTAATAGCTTTTATCCAAATTACTTATCACATAATTTAGCATATAAAATAAATAAAAAAGAGTTATTACTAACTCTTTAATATAATTGTACATTAAAATTATCTAATAAATAATCTAATAAAAATTTATCTTCTGGAATCTCATGTATTTCTAAATTTTGATTTGAACGAATATATTTATTATTACAAATACAGATTTTTTTACGTCTAAATTTTCTAATATTTTGAAGAGATAAATCATTATTTAATTCTTCGATTATTTGTAATTCTTGTTCTTGTTTTGAAATTACTTGTAATTTAGATTGATAAACTTCAACATAATTTTGTAACCAAAATAAATGAATAATTCCATTAATTTTTAAGTCTTTATAATTTTCATTTTCTAGTTCTTTTTCAAATTTTTCACAAATCTTTTTATCTTCAAGTTTCAATATTTCATTATCTATTAAAATTTTATCTATTAAAAATTTAAATATTTCATTATTATTTCCAGAATATAATAGCCAAAATGAATTTTTAAAAATATGATCTTTTGAAGCAAGTTCATTAATAAAGCTTTCTGGATCATAGATAAATGTATCACAATCTAACCAACAATAATTTTCATATTTAGATAAAATATATAATCTAAAACCATTTGCTATACGTGAAGGTTTTAGCTGATAAATATCTATCTGGTTGATTGATTTAAGATATTCTCTATATTCTACTGAATCGTTATTATATAGCTTTATTTCAACATCTATATTTAATTCTTTTAATTTATCAGCACATCTATACCAACTATCTATACATAGTTTTACGAATGGCAAATGATAATAATTATTTAATACATCTAAAGTAAAAAACGTATATTTCATATTTAATCTCTCTTTTTATTATAATATTTTTCAAAAGTTTCTAAATCATTAAAAATACTTATATTACCACATAAATTACAATTAGATAAACAAACTTTTGGAATAGTTAATGGTGTAAAATCATCTATATCTGATTTTATTCTACATCCTATTTTATTATTTTTTGGATCAAATCCAACATGTAATCCATTTTCAATTAAAAATGAATCAAAATCTTTTGTACAAAACATTCCAAACGGTGAAAAATTTTTATAATTACAAAATTGTCTAAATGAAGAATATTCTACTAAATTATTGTCCTCGTCTAAACTAATAAGTTTTGTTTTCTTGTCATTTGATATTGACTCAGAATTATTATTTAATTCTTTTCTTGAATCTCGATCGATATGATAAATCAAATTATTTTCTTCACATATAGTTTTAAACTTATTCTCTAATTCTAAATCTCCAGCTTGAACTGTTTCGACAATAAGATTTAAGTTTGAATAATCCAGTGAATTAAGTAATTTAATTTTATTCATAAACATTTCTAATTTAATAAATTCTTTATGAAACGAACAAACTAAATTTACTTTAATATTATTTTTAGCACATAGATTGATAATATCAGTAAAGTAATTTAATGGACGTGAGAAGTTAGTTGTAATAAGTATTTGTTTTATAAGATTATTTGTCTTTGAAATTAAATCTGATAAGATTGGAAAAAGATCTATAAGAGTCGGTTCTCCACCAATTAAATCTAATTTAATTGTTTTATTAATTTTATTTATTAAATTTATTATCTTATCTTTTGTTCTTATACATAGTTCTTGATCAAGCTTTAAATTATCTGAAGGTCGTTTAAATTTATTCCTTATACAATAACTACAATGATAATTACAACACTCAGTTAATCTTCATTTAATTAAAAAATCTTCTTCTCTACTTGTTTGAACTCATATTAGTTTTTTCATATTTTTTATTCCTTAAATATTCTACTACAAATTTGCCACATTGAGAGGCAGAATCCTCTAGCCAATATGAATCATAATTAGTTGGACAAGCTTTACCTTTTCGTTCATATTTTAATTCTCTATATCAATATCTAGCTACTGAAGTTAAAGACCAAATAATTTGAAATGGTCCAAATAGACAATTTTGAAATGAATGTCCAAATTCATGTTCACTTACGGATTCAGTTGAAGTACTATCACGAACAAACATTAAACCAGTTTCAAGTCCTCCTCAATATTTTCCAATTTTGACTAAATATACTCAATAATATTTATTAAATTTAATATTTTTTCAATTGAAACATTTTAAAATGAATAAAAATATCGTTATAATAATTCCAAATATTGTTAAAAAGATTCCTCAAGTTATGGCTAATATATAATATAATCAATGATGTTTAACTAAAAATTCAGTTCACTTTGCACATAAATTAAACATAAGATTCCCAAATTTTGAGTGTTTATATTTTGCAGATATCTCCATCTTATTACTCCTTAAAAATTTTTATAAAACCACATAAATTACATTTATATTGTTTACATTTAGATGTACAAAAGCTTAAAATTTCTTCTCTAGATTTATTTAAAAACTCATGAATATCTACCTTTGCTGGAGTATTTAAATTATGGCAAGTTCCAGCTTTAAATCTACCATCCAAATCTAATCTTAAAACTCTAGTACAATTATATGAAAAATATGATTGATTCAATGCTTGGCATTTCGAACGATTTAATTTAGTTTCATTATTATCTTCAAATATGACCTCTCAATTATCAACACCTTTTTGGAATTCTTCTAATAAAGAATTAAATTCTTTTTCAGCTAATTGATTTAAACCATTTTGGTCTTTTAATATTTGAACTTTTTTAAAAAATAAATTAGACAATTCATTATTTCAATTCTTAATTTCAATAAAATCTTTTTTTAATTCTAAATAATTTTGATTAGTTACCACAACATTAATATGAGATATTCAAATCTCTTTATTTAATTTAATAATTTTTTCCATTAAGTCTTTAAATGTCGTATATTCATCATGATAAGAAATTACAATATTAAACTTAATACCTCTATTTGTACAATAGTTAGATAAATTATTAAAATAGTTTATATCTCGTGAGAAGTTTGTAATAATAGTTATCTTTTTTAAGTTCTTAGATGTTAGATGATTATCTAATAAATCAATTAAATCATAATAAGTTATTTCTCCACCAACAAATTGTAAATCGAGATCTAAGTTTAGTTTATCTAAAACTCTGTTTAATAAGTCAGCAGTCGCACAGATTTTTGAATAATCAATTCATTCAGTATGTTTTTGATAACAATATGAGCACTTTTGATTACACCACTGAGTCATTTTTCAACTAACAGTAAAATATTTATTATTTTTATTTATTGATCTAATAGTTAATTTATTCATATTTATTAATCTCTTCTTTAAATAGATCTTCTTTAATAACCGGTCCTACAGAAGTATGATTACATAAAGAACATCTAACACTATAATTCCTAAATTTAGAACCTTCACATAAAATAGGCTCTGTAGGTAATTTTAAATTACTATCATTTAAATAACCAATTAAATGTTCAGGATTATTTAAAAAAGAACATGCTCCTCGATAAATATCTCCATAAGCTCTAATATTAATACTATTTACTCCAGCATCACATAACCTACCATCACCAATGAATCCACCACAATCTAATTGATTAATAATTTGAAATCCTGAATCAAAATATTTCTTTTCATTATTTGTAAAAGTTACTCTTAAATTATGTCCTCCAGAATAGTTTTTAATTTTATTATCAACTCTTTTAATTAAATCAGAACTTAATTCTTGTTGAGAATTTCCTTTTCCTCTTACAATATTATATTTAAATTGTAGATTTAATTTTTTCTCTTGTTCTTCAAAATAATCTAAATTTGTGTCATTAGTTACAACAACATTTATTTTAGGTTTAGAAAGCTTATTTTGCTTAATTCAAATTAATAATTGTTCTAATTTAGAAAAAAATTCTATATTTTCTTCATGTCAACTACAAGTTAAATTAAATTTAATGTTTTTTTGTTTACAATACAAATATAACTCTTTAAAGTAATTAATATCCCTACTAAAATTTGTTGTTAAACTGAATGAAGAAATAGGTAAAGAAAATTTATTTAAAATCTTAGTTAAATCATAAATAGTACATTCTCCGCCTAAAAGACGGATATTTAAAGGTTTACGAATTTTATTATTAATTAAAATTTGATTTATTTTTTCAGCTCTGATTTCTTGTTCTTCTTGAGATTCTTTATTAGTGCTTTTATCCATTTGGATACAATAAGGACAATGATAATTACATCAAGTATTCATATATCATTTTATAAAATATGAATTTTTATTTAGATATTCAATAGATTTTATATCTTTATTCTTCATAATTTCTATTTTTAAATAAGTTAACTCCTGAACACAATGTACATTTAGTCTTGTGTTTTGATTTAATTATAGGACACAACATACATTTTTCAGGTAATTTTACATTATCTTGTAAAATATTTCCTCATTTAATATCCTTTCAATAATCACATTTATTTATAATAATATCACCATTAGGCATGATAACCATATTTGTAATTCCAGAGCTACAATAAAATCCTGTTGGATCTAATCCACCATCACTAATTAAATTAGTAAAATGTGTAGCATTTACAAAATATTCAGTACTACCATCTTTAAAAGTAATTTTAAAACCTCTATTTTTTTCGATTCCTTCATCTAAATAAATACTTTGATTATGTTCTTCGTAATGTTTATTTCAATTTTTTACTAATTCTAATTGATGGTCATTTAAAAGTTCATGGTTTTGATTATTATCTCGTAGTATACTAATTCTTAATTTTTCAATTCCTTCAGAAGTATACTCTTCTATAGTTTTTTCACTAAAGTTTTGATCTGCCAAGATTATTGCTTGTGGAACTTTAAAATTTTTTCTATGGTAACTACTTGAACGACACCATTTAGTTAATTCTTTAAATTTTTCAACAAAATTTGGATGTTCTTCATGTTGGCTACAAATTAAAAAGAAATAAATCTTTCTTTTAGCACAATATTGATATAATTCTTTAAAAAAATTATTATTTCTACTGAAATTAGTTACAATAGTTAATCTGTCTAAATGATCTATTTTATCTAAGATTTTTGGAATATTATAATAAGTCGGTTCACCACCAATTAATCTTAATTGTACTCGTTTATTATTAAGATTTTTATTAATATAGTCATTAATTTTTTCTGCAATTTTTTCAACTTGGTCTTTTGGAGTATAAGTTGTTCCAAATTCTCGATTTATACAATATGGACAATGATAATTACACCATCCTGTAATATGCCAATTTATAAGAAAATATTTATCAAGCATTTCAACTGCTTCGATATTATTACTTATATATTTATCAGTTTGCATATATTACTCCTTTCGTATAAAATCAGTTCCAGAACAAATTGAACAACGTCTTGTAGTAGTTCCAAATTTTTTATTTATTGAACATAAGACTGGTTCTGTAGGAATTTTTATTTCATCAGTTAATAAATTTCCTAATACGTCGTCTTTTAAAAAATCACATTTATTTCTAACAACATCACTATTAGGTAATATAGCTAATGTTGTGGGCCCAGCAGAACAATAAAAACCGTCAGGATTAAATCCACCATCACCCATTAAATTTGTAATATCTGATGAATTACAAAATCTTTCTTTTGTATCATCCATAAATGTTATTTCAAATTGTCTATACTTACGATTCATTTCATATTGTTTATTATACTTATATACTAAATCTTGTACTTTATTTGAAATTTCATTAGATTGTTCTTGATCTCTTAATAAGCTAATTCTAATTCTAGTTATTCCATTTTCATGTAAATATTTAACGTATTCTTCATCAAAATTATTGTCTGCAACTAAAACAATTTGTGGTTCTGACATCTTAGACTCAATACACCACTTAGTTAATTCAATAGCTTTTTTATCAAAGTCTTTATTTTCTTCATGTTTACTTAACCCAATAAATGTTTTTATATTTCGTTTCTTACAATAAAGATATAATTGTTTATAATAATCTAAGCTATTGGATAAATTACTAACAAAAATTATTTTATCTATTCTTTCAATATAATCTAAAATTTTTGGTCAATTATAAAAACCTGGCTCTCCTCCAATTAATCTAAAAGATATTTGTAATTTTATATTATTTTTTAGAATTAATTCATTTATCTTTTTTGCTTCTTCGATTTTTCTACTTTCATCTATTCAAGCACCTTTTCATTTTGCGTTTATACAGTAAGGACAATGATAATTACACCAACCAGTACAATGTCAATTAATTAAAAAGTATGGATTAATTGTTTTAATTGATTTTATATTATTTGATGTATATTTATTCACATTAAACTCCTAATCTGAATTATTTAATCTAGATAACATTAGGTTTAGATATTCAGTATTCCAATCTTTATTATCGAATATTTTTGAATAATCATATAAATCAATCTGTGAAAAAGCATCACTTAAAGTTAATTGTCTTTCATCTCGTAAGTATTTAATATAATTCATTAAAGGTTTATATTCAAAAAACTTATTTATTCCAATATATCTAATTAAACTTCTAATACGATCATCTTTTATTAAGCTCTGATCATAAATCGTACTCGTTAAATTTAGCTGTTCACAATTAAATAAAGTCATCGATCTATGATTAAGAAAATCTTTATTAATATATTTTAAAATAAAAGATGAAATACTACCTTCTAATTCTTCAGCACCTCTCCATCCATGTGCATCAGCACCACGTGCTTTTCTATTTTGTATATGTCTTGTTAAAGAACTATATATAATTCTTACACTTCTTGTTACTGAATCTAGATACTTTTTTCTATCTTGTATATTATTTAATATTCTAACCATAGCACAAAATTTATCTTGATAACCTCCAAAAAGCTCTAAGATATTTTCGTTATTATAGTTTGGAATAAAATTTTTAATATTTTTAAATTGATATAAATTTTCTGGCATTAATCCTTCAAATCCATAATAGATTCCACCTCTATAAAAAATTCCACTATCTGTTGCAAAACAATTTGGTTGAAATGGTCCACGTAAAACTGGCTTACAACAAGCAACAACTACTTCGGAATCTTTATTAAATTGATATAATACTTCTAAAATATCTCCACCACACAATTCGCTATCAAAACTCATGTCATCATCTAATAACCCATATATTAAACTATTTGGATATAACATCGCACATTCATTTCTCATTCTAATTAACGGAGTATATGGTTTTATTATTTTATAATCTTTATAAAAGTATTTATATTCAAAATGTAAATTGTCTAATTCTGTTAGGACTTTATTAATTTCAATCTCTGTATATGGAGGTTGAAAACAAATCGCAAAATTAATATAATCTCTTGCAATTTGAATATTTTTTAATGAAGGTAAAAGTCATTTAAACATTTCATCTGGTTCACATGTTGGTAGAAGAAACGTAATTTTATTTAAAATTTTATCTTCCATTTTTATCTCACATTATGATTTTTTATATTTATCCTTCATTTGATTATTGAATTGATTTACGTTTTTTAAGAATTCGTTTTCAGTTTGATTTGCAAATGCAGGTTCATCTTTATTAAAACAATGACTATCCCAGAATGGGTGGCTCGGATATACTGCTGAATGTGGTCTAGGAATTCTTGGATCTAATAAAACAGCTTCTCTAACATTTTCGAAACAAATACCTAATTTATTACAACTTTCCCAAATACTTGTTCAAAAACTAACAACGGTTGGTAGATAACAATTCTCTACAAATTTAGCTGCTTCAGCTTCTCTTCTAGTTACATACATAAATACATGTCTTGCATCAAATACTTCTTGATATATTTCTTGAACAACTTGACAATCAGCATTATCACCACCTAAAATTGTAAAATCAAAATTAAAATTATTACAATGTTGTGTTGCTCCACTATGTTCAGGACTATGAATTATATGTTTACCTGTTTGTAAAGTTAAATAGTCACAATATCCAACGTTAACTGTTGATTTAATTAAATAAATTTTAGCATTTACTTCATTTACAGCATCATAAACTAAATGACAATCTAAAACTCCACTCTCTTTATTATATGGTGTTGGAACTGCAACTATTGCTAAATCATATTCTATATCTTTTATTTTTTCTAAAGCGTCTTCAAATTTTATTAATTCTGAACTTCCTGTAGAAAATAACATACTTCCATTTAAATCTAAAATATCTGGATAATATCTTTCAAATAGTACATTGTATTCGAGTTTACCTACAACTCCAAATCCAACAATGACAATACGTTTATCTAACATATTTAACTCCTAAATTTATTACTATAATATATTATAATATATTATACAATATTAATAAAAGAAGATCAAGATTACTTTTCTTGACCTTCTTTATCTAACATTAATAATTCTTTTATTTTACTTACACTTATATGTCCACAAAGTGTACAACCATTGTGAGGACATATTTTTGGTTCTTTTAATAATTTAAAATTCTCTATTGGTTCTTTAAATTTACAATTAGAGTCACCAAGTCTTCCAATATGACAATCTTGTTCTAAATATACGAAATCATAATCTCGAGTACAGTAATAATTTTTAAAAACTCCGTAAGAATTATAATCAGTAGTTTCTCCACTAATAAATTCATTTCGAGTTTTAAATAATAATTCTTCATCTAAATCAGTTATTACTTTATACCTATTTGATTTTTGTTTACTAGCACCTACTTTTAGATTTTGTTTTATCTCAGGTGGTTGTGATAAATCTCTTTCGACAAAATAACTTAATTGATTTTCTTCACAATAAGAAATAAATCTTTCAACTAAGTCTTGATTATCTACCCTTGAAACTAATTCAGCTCTAATTCCTTTTTGATTAGTTGGAGATTTAATTTGTTGAAATTTTTCCATAAATTTTTCAAGAGAAATAAATTCAGAATGAAAGCTACAAGTTATTCCTAATTCAGCTCCAAAAGAATGGACCAGTTCACATAAATCTGTATAAAATTGAGCTGGTTTACTCATATTTGTTGTTATATTAACTCTAAATAGCTTTCCATCTGATTGAATAAATAATAGTTTTAATATTTTATCTAAATCAAATAAAGAAACTTCACCACCAATTAAATCTAGCTTAACTTTTCCTGGTAATTCTCTTATAATTTTAGCTACAGATGGAATTGCTCTATAAATTTTATTTGAATCTTCTTCTATTTTATTTAAAGATCTATCTGGAGCAAATTGTGCATATCTTAAACAATAAGAACAAGCATAATTACAAACATCTGTCATTCTTCACTTAATAACAGATTCACATTTTCCTTTTATATCTAATACAGCTTTTATATTATCCATAAGAGTAATCTCCTTATATGATATATAATACAATATTAAGATAAATAAAGAAGAACTATTAAAGTTCTTCTTTATTTATCAAAGTATTTATATATTGTTTAGCATAATTTATTAATCTTAATACAATAGACCATTCTTGTTCGTTTTCTAATCAATTATTTAAGTTTTTATTATTTATATCACAAAAACAATTATAAGTGTCTTCAAACTCGTTATAATCAACTAATAATACGGCTTTAGTTTGTTTTCAATTAGTTTCAGTATTTACTTTTATTATTTCTAGTTTAAAAACTGAATTTTTATCTAAAACTTTAAATTCTGAATTTAATTCAACAATTTGACTTCTTAATGAATAAGTGATTTTATCTGAAATTATTTCTGCATAGCATTTTGATTTTGTTTTTGTATTCGATAAAATTTTTGGGTCATTATATTCAATAATATCTCCAGTATATTCATCATATATTTTAAATAAGTTTGAATTTAATTCATTAGACTCATATAGATTTAAAATCAAATCATCAATCTCTTCAATAGAATAATCATCAGAATTAATTAATTTTAAAGCTGTTATATTAAAATCAAGACAACCGATATTAAGTAATTCTTCATAAGTTTCATCTAAAAAATTCTTTTCATTAAGCTTTAAATGTCTAGTATATCCATGTTCTTCTAATCAATCTGTATTTGTATTAGGTACTGTAGAATCGAATCAAAGATATTCATCGTATCCAGGTGTTTCTCTATACTCATAATGTAAACATTTTCCATTATCACATGTAATAATTGAATCTCCTTGAATTAATCTATATACTGCTGTGATAACGTCTTGTCTTCCACCAACTAAACTTACTAGTTCTTCTGGTAATAATCCAGTAAAACCATAATAAATTCCACCTCTAACAATTAAACCGGATTTAGTATATAAAGATGTATTATTTAAATCACCAAGATTAATTTTAAATTCATTCTCAATATCTGAGTCTATAAAAGCTGCATCTAAACTAGCAACAGATAAATTTCTATATTTTAACATCAAATAAATCAGATCTAAATATTGAAGATCAATTCCATCTAAAAATTCCATGTCATCATCTAAAATTCCATAAAATAATGAGTTTGGATACATCATCGAAGCATCTTGTCTCATTCGATTTAAAGGAGTTTCTCCAAGATCAAATTCATACTCTTTATATGAATATTTAAATTCTAGATTTTGATTTTTAAATACATTTATAACTTCATTCATTTGAATTTCTGTGTATGGAGGTTGGAAAATAATTCCAAAAGAACAATAATCTTTTAATTTTCCTAAATTATTAAGTGAAGGTATTAAATGCATTAACATATCATCTGGATCACAAGTTGGAAGGCTAAAACATAATAAATCAGTTTTTTTCATATTTTATCTCCTTACTAAGATTGAGTTCTTTGTGGAATAGTTATATATAACATACGATCTGATTCAAGCCAAGTACTTGTTGGAAATTCTCCTCAACTATCATCAGGTGTTACATAAACGCTTAAATATCGATTTCCATACCAACTTCTTTCAATGTTGAAAACAAGAGTATCATCATAATCAACTCGATAGGTACCTGTTTGAGCACCTGCAAGTCTAACGACAAAACGATGTGGATCTTCATGATCACTATCGTAATGTTCATTTATAAATACACGTGTTGTACCGGTACCAATGCTACGTGTACGAGAACTAAGATCAACGTCATCTCTAGTAATTTTTTTCTTTGGATCAGTTCAGAAATAACTATCTTCAGAAAGTTGTGTGCCATTTCCATTATCTTGTACTATAGTAGTATTTGAACCAGTAATAAAATGAGTAGTTGATGCTGGAATTATTATATTAGTATCACCTGAATATGTTTTTTTATATTGAGTTCAAGAATAATCTCGTCCAAATTCAATCTTATAACGAGTGTCAGCAGTAAGACCAGTTAAATATCCAGAGCTTAATGCTGGTATCGTTACTCCAGTATATGTACATGAACTATAAACTTTAACTTGAAAATTATTATTATTTTTAAGATATACTTGAGTCATTCCATGACTAATTACACTTGGATTAGCAACACCACTAGAAATATCTGGTGTATGTTCTATTCAAGTTTCAGCCGATTTAAGTGTACCTTGTACGACATCTTGATAATGTAGTGTTGTTGTTCCATCACTTAAATCTCTAGCTGATTCACTATAATAAGGAGAATTAGTTAGTCTTAATGAAGAATAATTTTCTGCTCCACTAATAGTTGTTTGACATGGTTTAACCCAAAAATATTTTGATGCACCGGTTGTTTTTACGGCTGCAATTTCTTTTGTTACATTGTTATATGTCGAAGTCCAAGCTACTGAATTTGGAATATCTTTTGATATATAAACATCAAATTGATAAGTTCTTGATACTGGCTCTTTAGTTAAAATTCTATCGGCTGGAATTGTAATAGTAATATTTTTAACCCCATAAGAGGCTAAACTTGTATCACCACTAACCCAACTATTTTCTATATTAATAGATTGTGTTTGACTATTTTCATAATTAATTGTTGCTTGTGCTGGAATAAAATCATAAATAGTTGTCCCAGTTGGAACTGGATATTCTATACTATTTTGAGATAAATCAGGAATATTATAAGAATATATTCCATAAACAGTTATATTATATGATGTTGATACTCCACTTCCACATCTAAAATTGGTAGAAACATTAACGGTTTTAGAGCCTGTACTAGATAAGTCTGGACTATCAATATTCATATAATCCCAATAACTTGAGAAATCGACCCATTGACTAACTCCAGTATTTCTAGGCTGAAAAATATGTAGTTCAACACTAGCACTACCTCTAGTAAATGTTCCATTTTTGTAAAATGATGTTGTTGGAGATCCTCCAATTCTAATTCCATCACATCTTGGATAAGACCAAGCCCAAGGTGCGTCAATTTGGACTTCTTCATATGCTGGAACTGACCAACTTCCACCAGATTTATAATAAAAACGAACTATTAAAGGTTCAACAATTGATCTAAATTCAAATGTATCATAAGTTCTTCAACTTGGAGTTGTTCCACCAGATGGATATGAACGTGGATAGACTGCAGCAGGAAAAGTTGCATCACCATCATCTAATGCTTCCCACTTTGAACCATTTGTTGTTCATGTTTCTGTTGTATATCATAAAACTTGTCCAGTCCATCCACTTCTAATTTCGATTGTATGACCATTTGAATAAGAATTTGGTTCAATATTTGCATCATTTCCTGAACTATCATCAACTAATTCAAAATCTAAATCATAGTAATCACCTTGATTATCTTGCCAAAGTCTAGCTGCAGAATAAGAATCTGTTCCTGGTCACATTTGTAGTGTATTTGCTACTACAAATCCACCACCAGAACCACCGGTAAATCTTACATTTTGTACATAAGTTGCCATTTAATAGACCTCCTATTTTACTAAAATCTCTTTTGTTTCAGTTGTTCCATCAGCATAAGTAAATGTCCAAGATTCAGTATGTGTCACTGGAGTGACTCCATCTGAACCTTTAATATTATTTACATAAATTCATTTAGCAGTACTAGCAGCACCAGCTACAGTACATCTATACGTATTTGATGTTGATGTATTTAAATACATATCTCCAATTACAGCTGCACTGACACCTGAATTACTGAAAATGGTTGCAGTTGTAGAGGTTCCGGTAATACCAGTACCAGAATATCATCTACCACCCGCAGCTCCATCATCACCTTTAGCACCTTTTAAATCTACGCCTGTAGTACCACTTGCACTTGTAATATTTAAAGTTGTTCCACTCCAAGAGTGAGTACAAGATGTTCCATTAGTACCATCTTCACCTTTTAAATAATTAAATGTTAAAGTTGTTTTATTACCACTTGTAGAAGCTGTTACGCTTGGAGTACCTACAGTACCAATATTTGCACCAGCACTAGCTTCAATTGTTTTTAAATATGTAGCTGTATCTAAAGCTCATGTATTAGCTGCAGTTTTCTTTAATATACCACTTGTTCCAGTTAATCCTGCTATAGATGTTAAATCAGCATCTAATGGTTGATAAACACCATTATGATTATGGTTACCAGCAGCTGCAGTTGTCGAAGTAGTACCAATTGTTAAGTTCGAAGTACCTGCTCCTATAATTGACCTAGTCTGTGCAGCAGTTGCTCTCTGAATCTTATTACTTGAATCATATACTAATACACCTGTCGCAGAAGTCACTGCAGTTGAGGTAATTTTACCATCATTTGTAATATTTCCATGACTGTGGTCACCTGCTGCTTTATTATTCCAAGTGTATTTTTCGCCTGTTGTTACTAAAGATAAGTCAGTTCCACCAGAAGAAGCCGTTTCAGACGTATAAGAACAATTAACCTTAACGGTACTTGACCAATCTCCTTTTGACTCTATAACTAATGAAATACCATTGCCATCTTTTAACCAAACAACACCAGAGTTTGGGAAAGTATTATCATTAATACCAATCATTTGATTATCATATGGATTTACTTTACGAATTATAAAACTAAGTACTTGTGGAGTAGACCCAGATGGAGCTGAAACACTAATTACATTATAATTTGTTGTTGTTTTTGGATCTTCGAATAAATCCATTCCTGGTCTACTATATCTATCTAATCCAAACATAAGATTTCCAGTATACATATTTTTACCGTTACCTATAAATCTATAATAACATTCATTACGAGGATTATATAATATTGTAGTTAATTTTCCTTCTTCAGTTGATAATTTTTGCCAATAAGTTGCTGGAATATCTCCATATTCACTCTCATCATCGTCAAATGTCAAAGTAATTATTGTAGTTTTTTCATCTACATTAATATTAGTTCTCGCATTAGCTTTTTGTGTATCAGTTAATCCTTGAGCGCCAGTATCGTATCTAACGAATCTATCATTTGTTAAATCACTTGTTTTTGTAGGAATATCAGTTGCTTTAGCATAATAAGACGCTGCTTGTCCGTTTAACTTAGCTGAATTCGATGCTGTTTGATTTATGGTTAAATACGAACTTGTATCGACACTAATAACACCAGAAGCATTTGTTTTTAAGAAACCCCCAGAACTAAAATCAGACCATTTCGCAGTTCCACTTGTTGTTGTAGATACTAATAATTTATTAGCTGTTGTAGTCGCAGGGATGACATTTGTTGCTGGAATTGTAGGTTTGTTTGATAAATTATTATAGTTCAAATAATAGCTAGCTGCTTGTCCATTTAATTTGCTAGAATCAGCAGCAGTAGCATTTACTCCTAAGAATGTAGCAGTTAACATATTTACAATTTCAAGGCCAGTTGTTGTAGCTGGAGCAGTTCCCTCTTGTGCTATACAAATATCAGTAGTCCCCTCCAAATAATTTCCTTTTGCTTTTATATGTATAAAATTTTTGCTGTAAGGTTCTGGTACGAAATAAATATTATAATTTCTTGAACCACTAGTCCACACTACTCTTAAAGCATTTGCTATTCCACCTGTTGGGTCTCCATAAACTGATATTTTATGAGCAGAACCTATACTTGTAGTGGAAACGTTTTGAGTTGCTATAACGACCGTTGCATGATAAGTTGACGATGTTGTAGCATCTATATCGATAGTTATATTAGTATCATACATAGGGAAAGAACCTATTTTTAAATACCCACTACCGCCAAAACTTACAGCTCGATTCCACTCATATGTTGTTTTTTCTAAATATGTACTATTATGATTATGATTACTTGCTGCATACTTATTAGCTAAAGTAGTTCCACCTTCACTAATTGTTCCACCAACAGTTACATTACCACTTGTAGTTAAACTAGTAATAGACGGAGTTGCGGTAGAAGGTAAGTCAATATCAGCTAAAGTATTTTCATCAACTTGAACATGTTTAATTTTTGGATTTGGCATAATAGTTCTCCTTTATAAAATTAGTTTATCTTCATCAATTCTCGATCCATTTAAAAAAGGCAACTCACAAACTTTATGTTTACCGTCGCCTATTTTTAATCTAGGAGAACGATCTTGATATTCATATACTATGATAGTAAATTGATCTGGAATATAATTAATTGCTTTATTCCAATTTTCTTCAGAGTCAATTTTTACGACCGCAGTAGATTTAATCATACTCAATTCTCCTATCTTTTCAAGAAGTTTTAATAGAATATATCATTTCAATATTCTTTTTAAATATTTTATTTATATATAATTTAGCATTCTAAAATGTAATAAAAAAAATAAACCGAAATTAATCGGTTTATTTTATAGTTTTTTAATCTTAGCTTGAAACATTAATGTCATGGCTATGTCCACCACCAGATTGAGTATCAGTAGTAGATGAACCAGTAGTAGTATGTTCGTTAATAGGACCAGTACCTGTAGTAGCTTCTGTAACACTGAATGTAGGTTGAGCAGTAACAGTAACAGCACTTAATACTGTCTCTTTTGTAGCTGTACCTAAACCAGTCATAACTGATGCACCACCACCATTAGCATTTAATGAACCTGTAGCAACTGTTGTGGCTGCTTCAGCTGCAACTGGAACTGTAACATCTTCAAATGTATATGGAGTAATAGTCTCAGTATCACCAACACCATAAATTTTTGTCTTAGAAGCAACTGCAGGAGTAACTGTAGTATTAGTACCACAACCATATATTTCAGTAGATCCAGTTCCAACTGGTTTTGCTGGAGTAACTGAAATTGCAGTTCCTAATGTAGTATTAGATGAAGTTCTATTTTCTACAAGAGTTCCAGAACTAGCATTTGATCTAATTACATTTGAAACGTCTGCAGTTGTAATTGATGTTGGAGTATTTGCTGTTCATTTAAAACTTAAAATTCCATCTCCATCTGTTGAAACTGAAGCAGACCAAGATGCAGCAGATCCGTTAGTTTTACTAGTAACCTCAGTTATGGTTGTAGTTTGTGGAGTATTAACAAATGTTGTAGTTACACCAACATTTCCAGTAACATTTGGAATATTTACTGCAGTACCAACATCAGCATTACCAACCTTAGTAGCAGTTGCAGCTTTTGTTGCAACTGTAACAGCCGTACCTACATCTGCATTACCAACAGTTGTTTGAGTAGCAGCTCTTTTTGCTAATGTAACATCTGTACCTGCTGTAGCTTTAGAAGCAGTAGTAGAACCACTTACTCCTGTAACTGAAGTTGTTACTAATTTAGAAGAAGCACCTGCATAAGATTTAATAACCTCTTTTGTACCACCTGTTGCAGCACCTACAGCAACGTCAGTTGTACGAGAAGTTCCTAAATGCATTGTTTTATCAACTGTAACGGTTGGAACAGTATATTTATGTGTATGTCCACTTACAGCCACAGCTGCACTAGTATAAGTTACATTCTTTTGAACATAATTTTTTAAATCTGTTTTAGTTGTTCCTATTCTTTCTAATCCATATTCGGTTGGTGTTTTTGTAGTATCTTTATATGCAATATACTCTAAATAAACACCAGATGTCTTATCACCATCTGCAATTAAGAACATCTTATCTTTATTAGTATTATATTGATCTTCAGTTGAAATAGTTGGTAATGTCGATACGACTTCTACTTCAAATGCTTTACTTATCTTATCAATTATATCATCATAAGAATGTCCATCTAAATACTTAGCATCAATAAAGTGATCACCATCGCTAAGTCTAACTTTCTTAATATTGTAGCTTGAATCGGCCATTTTATTCTCCTATTATTTTCCTAATTTTAATTCTAAAATACCTGAACCATTGTCAAATGATGCGGAATATCCGCCAATATCTTGTAATAAATTATCTGTGGATCTTTTTTTAATTTCTCCACCATCTTCAACTAAAACATTTGTTGGAGTATATTCCATAGTTTCAATACTTAAAATGGCTAATTCACCAGCTGTTAATTTTCCATCAACAGTTAAATCTCCAGTAATTGTACCACCACTTGTATTGATCGCCTCTGCGTCTTTAACCCAGAAGACACTTCCATCACTTAATTGGATTTTTTTAATATATTGTTTTATATCGTTTTCCAAAATATTAAACCTCCTATAAGCTTTTTATTAAATTTAATTATTCTCTTGAATCTGGATTAACTATAACTTGTTTATCACTAATAGTAATATCACCAACATTTGCAGTACCAGCATTACCAGTAAATACTGGAGCTTCGTGTAGAGCAGCAGAAACTGAATCAACAACTTGAGTATTTTCAAATGTAGGTAATGTAACTGAAGTTGGAGTACCACCATTAAATTTAGTTACATCAACTTGAGTTACAGAACCTTGAGTATAAGTACCTCTATCTGTAACTGCTTGAGCTGTTTGCGCAGCTGAGAAAATTAAAGTTTCCTCTAATTCAGTATTATCTTCACCAACAGTAACTACTACACCACTTTGAGCAAAGAAACCTTTTGTTTGATCTGTTAATGTTGCAGCTTGACCTGGAGTAACAAATCCTTCAGCAATTGATGCTGCAGATCCAGCAGATACATTACCATCAGTTTTCTTAACTGAAATAGTTTTAGGTGTAGGTGTAATATCAATACTTGGGGTTGAAATTGTTCCACTTGGAGTGTATGATGCTGTAACATTTTGGATTGTTTGTCCGGTTACAGTACCAGATGCAGTATCAGCATGTGCCATAGCACCTAAAGCATTAAACTTACTATCGATTTCTGTTTTAGTGTAATAATCACTTAGATCAATACTTGTATCACCAATCTTTTCCCAAGTATATCTAGTTTCAGCCTCAGCACCATTATCAATAGTAATATATTCTTCAAAAATATCTGAAGTATGAGTTACGTCTTGAGGTTTGATATAAATCTTACCTTCAGTTTCAGCTGTAGCTGTTGGAAGTTCATTTACTTTAATAACAGTAACACCAACTTTAATTGCTGAATCAACATAAGCTTTAATTGTTTGAGAATAAACAAATTTATTTTGCTCATCCATTGCTCCGATAGAACCTGTAACGATAGCATTATTAAATGTATCTAAAATAGTTCTAACATCACTATCTTTTAACCAGAATGTTTGTTCTCCAATTTTAAGTTTACTAACTCTTGGAGTGTTTGAATAAGTATAAGCCATTATTTTCTCCTTTTTAATTTGTACTTAATTCAATTTGCTCTATATTTTCGCTATAAGATTTAAATTCTAATTTTTTATTTAATTCTGCAGTTATAGCACGTTGAGTCATAGTTCCATCGATATTATTTCCAACATTATCATATAATTTAACTAATCCTGGAAGATTACTGTTTGCTAGATTAATTAATTTAATATATTTATTAGTTGTTCTATCGAAATAATAAATTTCTTTTGAACTAATATCTCTATATAATTTGTTTGATACTGGTAGAATTGAATTTATATGATTAGCTTCCTTAAAGAAAGCTTCATAATTAGTATTGTTTTGAGTAAATGTATAAAAATAACCTTCAACAACAATACACATTTCATCAATTTCTGACTTCGTATAACTATCTGGAATCACTATCGCTTCCCATTCGATTCCATTTTCAGTTTTTCTCGGGAATGTTCCAACAGTCGCATTATTATAATTAAATATTGAGAGTTTTCCATTTTCTTCATCAATAGATTTTCCATCGACATTTAATTCTGTTTGAGATTTTATGTAGGCTAAGTCGACATAATCGTTCTCACCGTCTCCTAATTTTAATTTATTAGTATCAATTTCTCAAACAGGTTCACCTCTTAATGGTTTTTTATCTCCAACTAAGGTTCTTTCTAATGCTAACTTATTTCCACGCTTTAATTGAATAGTCGAAATAGTTGCCATTAATTAATCTCCTATCTAACCTTCGATTTCTCCACCATCAACTTCTTCCATATCTGGTATTTCTCCACCATCGATTGGAATGGATCCACCTCCACCGCCTCCGCCAGAAGAAGTTATTTTAGTTCATGTTTGAGATTCTTCATCAAAAATAAACATTTCATCAGTATCCATTGCAAAATATCTTGATCCATTTCCTATTAAATTAAAATTTAATGGATATTTCTCTTTAATATTCATTTCATCTTTTAATCCTCTAAATAAAAATACTCTAGAATTATTTGCTGTTAACATTTAAAACCTCCAATCAATGTCTCGATTTTTATTCAAATGTTGTTTTCTTCATCATAGATAAAATGCTCATCAGTGTCGACGGAAAAAAACTCGTCACCATTATGAATATTTTGAGATGGTATCTCGGTAGACTTGCCATAATAAATATTAATTTTTGGATTAGTAGCACTTATCATGTCAATCTCCTAGTCTTTGTTTTTATACGTATAATTTAGCAATAAAAACATTGTATATTTAATATAACTGAGAGGTTAAGTTTTTATGATAATTAAAATTTCAAAAATCGATTATATAAAAGAAGAAGAAAAAATAAAAATTCCAGATACTTTAACCGATTCGGCTGGTCACTCTAGTGCTTATAAAATAGCGGCGGATTGGTTGTATAGAAGAAATAACAAGGTCGAAGAAAAACGCAAACCTGGACCAACCAGGATATTGCCTGATGAATTATTAATGGCTATAGATGTACGTTCTGTTGATGATTTAACCAATGTAAGTACTGAATTACTTGTAAAAAAATATATAAAAGAAAAAACTGGTTGTGAGGCTCGATCATTTAGGCTTTCATGTGAATATTTTGGATAAATAAAAAAAGACTAATTCCTTAGTCTTTTTTTATTTCTTTATCTTCGGTAAGCTTTTGTTTCTTTTTAGCTTTTTCTTTTTTAGGTTTTTCTTCTTGTTTAGGTTCCTCAACCTTCTGTTCTTCTTCAACTTTAGGTTCTTGATTAATACCTAATGCCCACTTAGCTAAGGCTTCATTTGGATTCTTAGATTTCTTTACTTCATCCGGAATCTCATATCCTAAAGCAGTCATCTTATTAATAACATCTTTTTTATCTGAAATCGTTTCAACAAATTCTATCTCATGGTCAACATATAGAGTTTTTTCTGCTGCTACATCAATAGCATTTGTAATAATTCTATATGGATTCTTTTCATTATACATATGTGATGTTTCAATAACACCTAATGCAACATCTTGACCTGAACCTATAGCATCATAATCTTCAATCTCAGTGACCGTTAAATCTTGACTAATCTTCCAACATTTATCTTTATAAGCAATAAAGAATTCATTTGGTAAACTAAATGGTTGTGCTGGATCGTCTACAATAATACCATGTGCTTTTAATGTTTCATAAAGAGTTCTAGGAAGTTGTAAATGAATAAATGCATCATCTAAACTTTCTTTTCCAAATCCTGCACCATCTAATAATCCTTTTATATATTGAATTATTTGAGAAGCTCTTGCATATCCTACAGAACCAATACAACAACCTTCATATTCTGAATACCATACTTTTGTTGCAGAATGGTCTTTATTATTCCATTGTGATACTTGTTTATCAGCTCCTAGAATAAATCTGTTTTTATCTTTAATAGCAATTACTAGTGACAAAATATCATCTCCTTAAAACTAAAAATACTATATAATATAATATACAATAAAAGCACCAAACATTTTGGTGCTAAAAATTAACTACAATAACTCTTAAATTCTTATCTTTTGCGATATTAATCATATGTCCAGTGCCTTTAGATTTTCCATCCCAAAATGCAATTAAAGCATCTGCGTAATCTGCCATTTCGACATTACGCCTATAACCTGCAGATTTACCATATAAGTCCCAATTAGCTGGAAATTTTTTAATTGGAATAGAATATTCTATCGCAAATTGTTCACCTAAAGTATCTGCACCTCTAGCTGTTCCGGAAACTATTTCTTCTACTTCATATCTTTGAAAGTTTTCTTGGATACTTTTCTTTAATAAATCATAATTATTAAATTCTCTAGAACCTGCTACAATTAACTTCATTATTGACTAGCTTCTTTCATAATATCTTTATAATATTGTCTAACACTCATTAAAACTTGTCCTAATAAATTTTGACCACTTCCATCTCTACCAATTCCCCAAACATAGTCAAATGGTGAATCTTCTACTATCTTAGTATCACCTGTACTCATTAATATTTTTCTTAGTTCAGGGTTTTGTCTATACTTTTCATGATTAATTGAAAGCATATTTTTATAGCGTACTTCAGCCCAAAGTTCTTCATCAAAGCCTTTAACTTGTCTTCCTAATTTCTTAATTTTTTTAGGATCAGTTTCTAATAAGATTTGATTAGCTATTTCATCATCATGAAAGCATCTAGCCTTTGACCACATGAAAGCTTGCTCAGAACAATTAAATTTTCTACCTTCCCAAGTAAATTCACATGGATAGAAATTACTAAAACAGCCATATTTTTCTCTTTCTTGCCAAAATCCAATTACTTTTTCTTCCATAAATTACTCCTTATTATTTATCATTCTAATATCGTCAAACATAGGTTTAATATCATCTAATAAAGCTTTTCTTTCATTTTCAGGTGTAGTCGAAGATGTTGAGTATGTATTCTTAACTAAGTCAATAAACATTGTATGTGTTCCATCTTCACCCATATAAGATTGATCCCAAGCTTCATCAGTTAATAATCTTTTCGGATTTAATTGATTTAAAGCTAGGTTATCAAAAGAAACTACTGCAAAATGTTTTGTAAGTTTTTCTAAAGAGTCATATAATTCCTTTTTATTATTATCAATTTCCTCTTTATACATCCAATAATCATAAGCATCTTTACCACGTCTAAATTCTTTATAACCTAAAATTAATAATTTTAAATTCTTATTATATAATTTCTTTAAGGTTTCAACTGAGTGAACGCCATTAATTACGTGAATAACTGCATTTGGAATAGATTGAACCTTTTCTATAAAACCTTCTTGATCTGGATTTGTTAAAGATACACCTAGACCATAAATAAGTTTATTTTGAATCAATTTCATAATTCTATCATAATCTCTCATAAAGTGCATTTGATTAACTGTCATATTAGGAATTAACTTTAAAGATTTACACTTTTCTAAAAAAGCTTCTAAGTCTGGATGTTCAAGTGGATTTCCACCACCAATTGCTAATTCGGTATAAGGAAGTAAAGTTTCAATAAACTTTGCATTCATTATATCTCCGTGTTCACCATTTGGTAATGAGTTTTCATGACAGAATTTACAACCTCTATCACATTTATTAGTAATCTTAATATCCATAGAATCTGGATACTCGGGAATTAGTTTATCCTCTTTATTATATTTAATTAAAGTTCCATCATCAAATAGTACTCTCCAATAGTTACCATTTTTTACTTTTCCAATTGGTTTCATCTATTTCACCTCTTTATAATATAAAATACAATAAAAAAGAGGCTATTTAGCCTCAATTTTAATATTCTTCTCCATAATTACCAAAAGCAATTATTTTTTCTCCAGATTTTGTTTCGTATTCTTGCGAAAAGCTTTCTAAATATTCGTTATCTAAAAATTGATCTAAAGTACAAACTTCATTTCGATCAAATGGTCTATGTTTAGCATCCTCATCTTCATCTTCATCTTCTTCATAATAGTCATTAGGATCAAGCTGAATCATCTCGACTAAATCTTCAAGACTTTTAGGATCTTTTCCTAATGCATTACAATACTTATCCCATTTTTCTTTATTCCAATCACTATTATTAATTAAAGCATCAAATAAGTTTTCCTTTAAGACTACTTTCTCATCAACTAAAAATGCTTCTTCGTCTTCTAATAACTTATATTCACTAGCTTCACACATAATTAATGAATGAGTACTTGAACTATTAGTTTCAAAAGTATTTTTTCTAACTTGTAGCATTATTTTTTCTCCTTAATGACTTTCTTATACTTGTCTAAAACTTCTTCAACAAATTTCTTTGTTTCTTTATGTAAAATCATAGTCTTTTTATGACTATCATACCAGCTTAATACTTCGTCTAACTTATCAACCTTAAACGAAAAACTCATCCAATCACAAAGCATTTCTACAGCTGTTTCTCTTGGCATTTCTAATGCTTTATTACCATCATCGTCATTAACTAAAACCCAATGTTGCCAATGATGTGGATTTGCATGCTGATGATGCAACCATGCTAAATCAAAGTCATCTTTAACCTTCTGTGTCTTTTCACCATAGAAGTATTTATCATAAGCATCATATTCAGCATCAGTCCACTTAGACATATCATGCTGAGCTATTTGCTTTTCTGCTGCAGCCAAATTACAATCTTTACTTGTAATAATCTTATTATCTTTTAAAAATTTAAATGCTTTTTTAACGTTTTCAACGTGTTCAATAATATAATCATTATATTGTTTACTCATTATTCTTCAAAATCCTCTTCTGTAATATTATATTTTGAGCAGGTATGGTCGCTACCAACATATACTTGCACTCCAGTATTTAGTCCTGGTTTTAATGTTGGATTAAATGCATCATAATAATCTGAATTATCATTATCGATAACTATCAAACATCCTTTATTAAATATAACCTTAATTAAATCTTCATCATCTAATAAGTCTTGACTATCATGATCGATACTTCCAAATGGATCTCCATACTCATCTGCATTTAATTCAAATTTAATTTCTTTAATTTCAGGACATAAATCTTGAATTTTTTCTAATAAGGCTCTAGCTTCATCATTTTCGTAAATAGCACCATTAGTGATCATTACTTTAGCCTCATCATAAGTAGTATAATGTTCTTCACCCCAATTCAAATGATGACATAATGTAGTCATGACATAATCTAACTTATCATTAGAACTTGCTAATATATCATCAGTGCCAAATCCATAAAAAGATTCAGGACCTGACCAACCATAGTCCCTAAAATGAATAGTTAAAACTCCATTATCAATTTCTAACTTATATTCAATTCTATTTGGGTTAACTTGAGAATAAACTAAAGCATGTGATGAACTCGAATTAGTTTCAAATATACTATTTCTGACTTTGTACATTTATTTCACCACCTTGTGCTGTGACTACATTTTCAATCTTTTGAATTTTACCATTCTTTGTTTCAAATTGTTTTCCACATTCTAAACAACGATAATGTATTATTGTCCAATTAGGATTTGGAGTATCTTGTAAAATTCCATCTTTATAAATTCTTGGAACATAAGCTAATGATTGCATTGTTACACCTTCTTCATAATGTCTAGCACCACAATATGGACAAACTAAATCTGGATGTAATCCTTCAGCTTTATGAAAATTATAACGTGGTAAATCGAATGGAGTTCTTACAAGATCATCACAAGAATCTTTTAAGATCTTATTTAAATCTTCATTTGTTTGAATTGGAGTAGGTGTTTGAATAGACTCATCTTCTGCTTCACTTTTTGATCTATCCCAGCTTAAAACTGCTAATGTGGTTTCTGCATAACCTTTATTAAGTGATACAGTAAATCCTTTTGGATTATAAAATTCACATAATCTCATGTAAACAGTGTTTTCAAAATCCTTTTCAAATTCTTCCCAAAGACTTCTTTCTCTAATATATTTACGAACCTTTATATTAATTTGTGGAGTATATGAATATGCTCCACTCATAGCTGCAAATCTAATATGTTGAGCCACATCTCTTTTTATATCATTTACGCATTCATCAACTGCTTGCTTATGTTTAGAATATTTTTCATCTTCAGCTTGCTTAGTGATCTCAATTAATTCAGCTGCAGTTATCTCCACATCATTAAGAGAATCATCTATATCTGGTATCTCAAAATCCCACTTCTCTCCATACTCATCTAATGTAAATTCATCAGAAGTATATAATTTACCATCAATAGTTTTATAATTTACTCTTAGCTTGTCATCTACAAATTCACAATCATATCCCATTCTAGGATGTATTGTTAGTACGATAATGTGATTTAAATTGTTTCTGATCTTTTTTCTTAATTCTATTTTATTCATTTTTATCTCCAAATTCATCAAATAACTCATTAAAAGTTTTACATAAAAGTTCAAAACACATTGGAGCTTTTTCAGGCATTTGTGCCTTTCCAGTGCCTAAAAGAATTTGTCCATCTTTCATTGGAACATATACATTTTTTCCAGCCTTTAACTTATTTCTTAAACTAAAAAGTATATTGTATAGATAGAATCTATACTGTCCAAAATTTCTATCATTTAAAAAGCTTTCTTGTGAGAGTTTTCTATCTATCTTAGTTATTATACCAAAAGCATTTGGTAAGCCCCTAATCACTGCCTGTGTAACAGAAGGAACATATCCTGTTTCAGCATCAGCTAAGTTATCTCCAAAAACATAAATATTCTCTGGATCTGCTTCAACCTCTGCTCTTGTTCATATTCCTTCATAAGGTAAAATCTTTCCGATCATAGTAGCTCCTAACCAAAATAATAACTTAATGAGGCTTCTTGCTTATCAGAATTATAATCATATTCCTCTAACTCATCAATAGAGTAGAATGTTTCTTCAAAATATAACAACTCATTAATTCCATGATATACATCTTTTCTAGCTTCATCGTCAATATCTAAGTCTGCAAATTTAGTTCTATTTACAGAATTATAAATTCTTCTAATATGAAGTTTAATATCTTTTAAAGTACAAAACTCAGGTAAACCATTACTCTCATGTAAAGTATTATAAAATAATTTACCTCTTGCAAAATCTAACCAAGTTTCCTCATTACAAACAACTAATGAATGTGAACTTGAACTATTAGTTTCAAAAGTTCCTTTACGAATATTTATCATTAAATATTACTCCTCATCTCGATTATCAATCCTAATTGTATCAAATATAGATAAATCTAAATCCTTTAGATCATTCATAGTAATCTTATCTTCTCTTGAATATGTGTAAGCACAGAATACAGACTTAATATTTGGACATAATGTTCTAGTATAATCAATTAATTCTTTGATTAACTTAGTATCATTATTAAACTCTGCCACAGTATCTCTATCAATACCAGATTTATCTTCATCATCAGAAAACTCAAAACTAAATGTTATGGTTTTAGTTAATGGATGCATAGATTCTTTAATATGAGCTTCAATCTCTTCTTTTGAACTATTGTAAAGAGAATGCTCACTAACATGAATGTCAGAATCATTCCAATAATCAGCTCCAGAAGAAATATCTTCTAAATCCTCTGCATTAATAATTCCAGCATCAAATAATGATTTAAATAGTTGACTTTCATCACCATCTACAATAATTGTGTATTTAGGATTTAATATTAAATCTTCCATTGAGATATTGTGTACTTCGACATAATGCATTGGATCCTCGCCAGAATCATTTGAATAAACAGCACCATAAGTAATATGCTTTTTAAATCCTTTATAATGATAGAATTCACGCTCATCCTTACAAAGAATAATCTTTTTTCTATTGGTAATTCCAGTTTGTTTCATAATAAAATCTTGGATTCTCTTTATATCAGCTTTTTTAGGTTTTCTATAAGTACCTAAAGTATAAGCAGCATAATATCTTAATTTATCTAACGGAGTTCGTAATACTTGGAATGGACTTCTCTCATATGTCATATCACTAGGTTCTATCCAATGCCATAGATCAAAATCTTTATTTCTTTCTTTTTCCCAAGTGCTATATCCTAAAGCTAATTCATCTTCTGTATAAGGTTTAATAATCTTAGATACAACTAAACTATGCATTGATGATGAATTTGTTTCAAAACAATTTCTTCTAATATTAATCATTATCATTACCTCTTTCTAATTCGGTAACTTGAATTATATCATCTAATAAAATAATACTTTTTAATCCGATTTTATCAAGCATGTTTTTTAAATTAATTGCTAAAGTATGTTTTTTATTAATTGGCATGCCTTCTTT
>Ga0247610_10001649_pt1 | contig 27330 bp, 27 predicted proteins | sample 174DNAGHGhighgp2_FD_193483 | JGI IMG/M metagenome (GOLD analysis project Ga0247610, IMG submission 193483) | Sheep rumen microbial communities from Palmerston North, Manawatu-Wanganui, New Zealand - 1742 DNA GHGhigh gp2 | ecosystem: Host-associated > Mammals > Digestive system > Stomach > Rumen...
AAGTGAGGTAAGTTTAAGACTACTTCACACATCATTTTCTGACAAGAGTAATTTACTAAATAATAAATAATTTACAAAAAATGTAAATTATTTTTATTTTTTTTAAAAAAATGTATTGACATTATTTCCTATATATTATAAAATAAAATTGTCCAATAGATAACAAGACTAATTTTAATTAATTAGTAAGTTATTATATATAGACATTATATATTTATTATTGTAAATATATCCCTTATTAATATTATATATATTAATTTATATATAATAATTAATCTAATATATATTTAATTTATATATATATTAATTTATATATATTCAAAAATATAATAAATTTTCATCTTATATAATAATTTTAGTTATCATGTGAAATAATTCTATAGTTGTTATATTTAATTATATAACAATATATATATAATATTAATTTATTATATATATACTACCTATTATAAATAGTACTAATTGCTATTTATAATATAGTTATTAATAATATTAAATTATTATTAATAAATTACGAATTCTAATGATATTTACTTATTGTTAGAGTATTATAGGTAATGATAATATTAATTTATTATCTATATAATATATATATGAAAATTATATATATTGTAGCACTCAAATGTATACCTATCGTATAATTATTATATTTATATGGTAATTATTTGTAATATGAATGTTACTAATACTAATATTCATCTAGTATAATTAAGTATTATAGATATTATAATATTTGGACTTGTTATATTAAGATCATATTATTAATATTAATTTATTAATAATATGACAGCTTAAATAACATATTCCTTGTATAACAACACATCTTATTAAATTAAGAAATAGAATAACTTATCTACTATGGACAAATGGTATATCGTTGAGAAAGAAAACTCAAAATGATAAGTGATTATGCTGAATACTGATAATATTCAGAAGTGTTAATAATAAAATAAAATTTATTATTAATGATTCATAATTCTTTTTCGAAAACTCGAAGCAACAACTTTTTATCAGAAAGTGTTGCTTTTTGATTACAGGAGAAAATATGAGAAATTATATAATAGTTGGATTATCTTTATTAGGAGCTATCATGATTTTATTCTTTGATCCTTATAAAGATTACCTTGGGGTTTACAAAAATAACGCAACAATTGAGTATGCAGAGAAAGAAGAAGGCTATGAATGGATATTAGAGTCATCTAATGATAATTTAATTGTTGAAGAGATTAATAATAACAAATGGCATATTAAAATAAATAAAAAAGGAACGACAAATATAAAAGCTACATTCATAAATTTAGATACAAATCATATTAAATGTACAGTAAATTACAAATTTAAAAATAATGGTAAAAAATTATTTTGGTTAGATGGAATAGCACAAGGATTAACTGAATTTATAGATCCATATTAATATAAGTGTAAACTTATATTTTTTTTTATAATTTGTGTTGACATTGTTTTATATATATTATAAAATAAACTTGTCCAATAGATAAATATTTGATTTTAATTAATCACAATATTAATTATATTTATTAGACTTATTTATATTTTATTAATATTATTATTTAAATTAAGTTTTATTTAATAAATTAATTATATAAATATATTAATATATTTAATTATTAAATTAATTGTATATTTTCTTCTAATAAATAATTTTTAATATTTATTATCTGGTAAAGGATTCTATGGTTGTTATATTTGATCATAACAACAGTAATAATATTTTTTTAATATATAAATTGTATATCTTATATTTATATTAATTTATATCTATATTTTATATTTATATTTATATATCATTATTACTTTATAATTATTTAAATATTAATTTATTTATTTAATTAATAATATGATTGAGTATTATAGATTTTCCTATAATATTTGGACTTTGTTATTTATATCATATTATTAATATTAATTTATTAATAATATGACTATTTTATAACATTCCTTGTATAACATATTTATTCTTATTAATTTAAGACATAGTATTACTTATCTACCTAGGACAAATGATATATCGTTGAGAAAGAAAACTCAAAATGATAAGTGGTTATGCTAAATACTGATAATATTTAGAGATATTAATATTTTAAATAATATTAATGATTCATAATTCTTTTCGGGAAACTCGAGGCAATTTGTTTTATCAGGACAAGTTGCTTTTTCGTTGGTCTAATAATTTTAAAAACATGTAAAAATATACACATTTTTATATTTTTGTGTTATAATTATAATAGAGGTGTGATATGGAACCATACAAAGCAAAAAAATTACCTATTGAGTATTCTATTAATAAGGAGCTAATTAATCTACTATCTGAAGTTGAAGAAACTTATGGAGAATATAAAGGATTCTTAAAAAATATGAGTTATGATTATACATCATTTCTTGAATGTGCTTTTGTAAGTGACTTGTTTTATTCTTTTAAAATTGATGGAGCTAAAATAGAAAAAGAATATATGTTTCATGCTCCATATATGATTAAGAATAATGATTATATAGAGTTTAATAATATGAAAAAGGCTCTATTAATAGGAGTAAGTGATTTCTCAAATGGAGAAGTTAAATTAGATACTTTTAATAAAATAAATAAAGCATTATTCCAAAACTGTAAAAAGAATAGTTTAACAAAGGGTAGTGGAAAACTAAGAAAAATTCAAAATTATATATTAAAACCAGGTATAGCAGGATCTAGTGTATCATTCATACCACCTGTATATACTGAATTAAATTCTTTAATGAATAACTTAATAGATTATATAAATATGATGGAAGAACACCCAATTATATCTTCAATCGTGACACATTATCAATATGAAAAGATTCATCCATATATATCTGGTAATGGTAAAATAGGTAGACTTGTTTTATCTATACAAATGTCATCTAGAAAGAAAGAGCCACCAATATTATTCTTATCAGAAACATTTGATAAGTTAAAAAATACATACTTTACATTATTAAGTGGTGAAGTAGAAGAAGATATAGATAAATTTATTAAATTTGTTTTACAATCTATAATTGAACAATGTAATTTAAATATTAAGAAAATTAGAAGATTAAATAAAATATATAAAAAAGATGTTGAAGAATTTAAAGAAACAATAGGTGGTACGACTATAAATAAAGTATATCCATTTATAGTAAAGAAAATAGTATTTACTACTAATGACATAGTTAGTGAATGTAAGCTACATATAAATTCAGTAAACAAAGTTTTAAATAAAATGGTTGAACAAGGATATTTAATAAAAGAGAAAAAACCTGGTTCAAATAGAGTAACATTTTGTTATAAAAACTTCTATGATGTGTTTATGAGTTAATCATAAACACTTTTTTCTTGAAAAAATGTATAAAATAGTGTATTATTATTAAAGCGCTGAAAAAGGGTGATAAATATGGAAAAAATAATTAATTTTGCAGTAGTTGCTCATGTTGATGCCGGAAAAAGTACACTAGTAGATGCTTTATTAAAGCAAGGTGGAGTTTTCAGAGAAAATGAAACAGTAGTAGATTGCGTTATGGATAGTGGAGATCTTGAAAGAGAAAGAGGTATTACTATCACTGCAAAAAACTGTGCTATTAGATATAAAGGCTATAAGATGAATATAGTTGATACTCCAGGACATGCAGACTTTTCTAGTGAGATAGAAAGAATTATTAAAACTGTTGACACTGTAGTATTATTAGTAGATTCTGCTGAAGGACCTATGCCTCAAACAAGATTTGTATTAAAAGAAGCATTAAAAAATGGTTTAAGACCAATTCTATTTATTAATAAAATAGATAAAAAAGATGCTAGAGCTGAAGAAGTAGTTAATATGACTTTTGATTTATTCTGTGAATTAGGTGCTGATAATGAACAACTAGATTTCAAAATAATATATGGAATTGCTAAAGAAGGAATAGCTAAATATGATGAAAATGATGATAATGATAACATTTTCCCTTTATTAGATACAATTATTGAAACAACACAACCATTTGAAGGAAATGAAAATGATCCATTACAATTTCAAATATCTTCTTTAGATTATGATGATTATATTGGAAGATTAGGTATTGGTAGAATAAATAGAGGAAAAATAACTACTGGACAAATGGTAGCTATTTCTAAGAATGATGGTTCACTTACAAAAGAAAGAATTACTAAATTATTTGTAAATGAAGGTATTAAGAAAAAAGAAGTACAAACTGCATATTATGGTGATATTGTTACAATAGCAGGATGCCCTGAAATATCAATAGGAGACACTATTTGTGATGTTAATAATATTGATCCATTACCAAGTATTGAAATAGAAAAACCAACACTATCAATGAATTTCTTAGTAAATACAAGTCCATTTGCTGGTAAATCAGGTAAATTTGTAACATCTAGACACATAAAAGACAGATTAAAAGCAGAACTTGAAAGAAACGTTGGATTAGAAGTAGAAGAATTACCTACAGGAGATGGATATAAGGTTTCTGGTAGAGGTGAATTACACTTATCAATATTAATTGAAAATATGAGACGTGAAGGATATGAATTAAGTATATCTAAACCAGAAGTTATTTATAAAGAAATAGATGGTAAAAGATATGAACCATTTGAAAAAGTTATTATTAATGTTCCTAATGAATATTCAGGTACTATTATCAATGATTTAAGTGAAAGAAAAGGTACTATGGAATTAATGGAACCTGCTGAAGAAAATTATGTAAGACTTGAATTTTCAGTCCCTACAAGAGGTCTATTAGGATATAGAAGTAGTTTTATAACTAATACTAAAGGTGAAGGAATTATGGTTAGAAGTTTTGATACTTATAAACCATATGTAGGAGAAATAAGCGGTAGAAAGAATGGTGCATTAGTTTCAGTTGAAACAGGACAAACATTTGGATATGCACTATATAATCTATTAGATAGAGGTACTATGATAGTTGAACCTTCTACTGAAGTTTATGAAGGTATGATAGTAGGAATTCATAATAAGGAAATAGATTTAAATGTAAATCCATGTAAAAATAAAGAATTTTCAAATACAAGAAGTAAAAGTAGTGACGAAGCAATTACATTACCTAAAGCTAAAACATTTACTTTAGAAGAAGCATTAGAATTTATTGAAAGCGATGAACTAGTAGAAGTAACACCTGATGCTATTAGATTAAGAAAGAAAATATTAGATCAAAAAGAAAGATTTAGAAGCAATAGATAATTCTAAATCTTTTGTTTTTTTGGGGATAAATGATATAATAAATATACAAGGAGATTTAATATATGAAGTATGATATTTATTTAGAACTAAAATCTAAAATGGAAGAATCATTTGATCATCGAGGCGCAATTAAAAAATTAGCAGATTTTTTAAAACATTTTATAGATAAACCTGGGTGCATTAAAGAAGCAGTAAATACCGGAACCAAATTTATAGTAAAGTTTAAAGTAGGAACAATTGAAGGTGAAGCAATATGTTCTAATGATGAAAATGTATCATTATACGTTGATATATCAGATGAAAATAGTTTGTTTAAATATCGTAATGGAAGTTATAGAATAATAACAACTATAAAGGATGAACCAAAGACGGATTTTGATCCTAAAGTTGGAATATATGAAGAAGTAGGAAGCTTTGATACAATCTACAAAAAAGTAGTTTCAAAAATTATGTACTATGATAGTGAAACAATTGATTATGCAACTTCAAAGAATATTCTTGATGATTATATTAATGGTTTTATTGAAAGAATTTCATTATTTGATAAAGAAGGTTTGGTAGGAGATTATGAAACAACTATAAGAAGTGCTGTGCTAGAAGAAGAGGTAATCCCATATATTGCAAAAAGATTTTTAGAAAAAAATGAAACAATCAAGAATATTAATAAGGAAATAACTTCAAAAAGCTTATAAAAAAAAGTGATATTTAATATCACTTTTTTATTTTATTTAATACTTTAGCAACTAAGAATACAACATCATCGCTATTTTTAGTTGCATATTTTTTTCCTATTGCTTTACCACCAACAGTAAGTGATGATATAAATGAACTAATTATTAAAGTAGTTAATACTACATTAAAATTGAATTTATTTGCTAAATAGATGGAAAGTATTGCTCCACATGAACCACTTATAATTCCACATATATCTCCAATTACATCATTACATATACTTGCTATTCTTGGAGAATTTTTTATTAATTGAACACCTTCTTTAGAACCTTTTATCTTTTTAGCACTTTTAGCATGAAAAGTAGCCTCATTAGCGGTTAATACAGAAGTACCAATTATATCGAATAATACTCCGAATAATATAAAGAATATTGTAATAATAACTAAAATAATAATATTGTTACATTGATTAATAATGACATTTGATAAGCTACTAAAAATTATAGCTATAAAAAAAGTCATTAAAAATGCTTTAATGATCCAATTATCTTTTGACATTTTAATAACTCCCTAAGTAAAAATTGTATGGAATATTATAAATTAATTTTACGGCTTTGGTCGAGTCGAATTTCTCTAGTATTTACTCTTGGTTACCCGTAAGCGATTTCTCTTTAAAAATACTAATCATATGTTACCGCGTATGATCACTCGATCACCACTTAGTCCGCACTTCAATCCTTATAATAAAGACACACTAGAGGTTTTCCCAAACAAACTCAAACTACTTTTATTCGCTTTTGCAAATTATTTTTCAATTACTATCCCAATAATCCACTCACGACATGTACGTTCATCTCTTCTGGAATGAAAAAAGGAAGCCGATATATGCCATTACATCTTTTCCTCATTTCTTAAATCATATATATGCCCCAATCTGGGCGAATGAAGCAAAATATATAAAGTACCTATTTGTACAATTAATGGATTTTTAGCCCCATCTTCTAGTAGTATGTTTGACTAGCATAGTGCTCCACACACAAATAAATTATAGCATATTTTATGTAAAATGTCAAAAAATAAATATAATACACATAATTTTATATTTTTATGTTTAATAATTATTAAAAATTGAATTTAAGTTTAATTTATTGAAAAAAATTTACATTGTGTTATAATCTAATCATGTAAAGAAGGAGAATGTATATGAGCTATATTAAAGAGACAGAAGAATATTTGAAAAGTGTTCTTAAAGACTGTGGTTATGAAATAGACAATGTAGTCTTGGAGTCTTCTCAAAGACGTGATCTTGGAGAATTTCAAATTAATTGTGCTATGAATCTTGCAAAAAAATATGGTAAAAACCCAAGACAAATAGCAGAAGATATTGTTGGTAAGCTAGATGATAGATTTGTTGATGTTAATATAGCTGGACCAGGATTCATTAATGTAAAAGTAAATGAAAAGTATCTTGTAAATAAAATGAATAAAGCTATTAGTGATTTTGATAGCTTAATAGATAAACAAGAACCTAAAACTATAATAGTTGATTATGGTGGCGCTAATGCTGCTAAAGCATTACATGTTGGACATATGAGATCTGCTAATATAGGAGAAGCATTAAAAAGACTTGCTAAAACATTAGGTCATAATACAATTGGAGATGTTCATCTAGGAGATTTAGGTAGACAATCAGGAATGGTTATTTCAGAAATAAAGAAAAGAAAACCTGATTTGTGTTATTTTGATGAGAATTATAAAGGTGAATATCCTAAATTAGAAATAACTCCTGAAGAATTAGCAATTTATTATCCAACTGCAAGTACTGCTGCTAAAGATGACCCTGAAAGAATGGAAGAAGTAAGACAAATTACTGCTTGGGTTGATGAAGGAAAAGAACCATATCTAGGTATGTGGAAAGATATAGTAGAAGTATCAGCTCGCGAAATAAAAAAAGTATATGACTATTTAAATTGTGATTTTGAATTATGGGAGGGAGAATTAAGTTCTCTTGAATATGTTGATGCTGCATTGAAAATATTAAAACCATATATGTATGAATCAGAGGGAGCTTTAGTAATTGATGTTGCTAAAGATGATGATAAAGTAGAAATACCACCTCTTATTGTTATTAAGACTGATGGTTCAACAATTTATGCGACTCGTGAATTTGCAACTATCTATAATAGAATTAATAAATATGATCCAGATGAAATATGGTACGTCGTTGATGCAAGACAAGGATTATACTTTGAGCAAGTATTTAGAGCATCTTATAAGTCAAAACTTGTTCCAGAAAAATGCAATTTAGCACATTATTATTTTGGAACAATTAATGGTAAAGATGGAAAACCTTATAAGACAAGAGATGGTGGAGTTTTACCTCTTGAAGAATTATTAAAACTAATTAGAGAAGAATTATCTAAGAAGATGGATAAATATGAAGAGGGAAAAGAAAAAGATGAAATATTAGATACTTTAACAGTAGCAACATTAAAATTTGCAGATTTATTACCTTTTAGAACAACAGATTATATATTTGATATAGAAAAATTTAGTTCTTTTGAAGGTAAAACAGGGCCATATATTTTATATACAATGGTAAGAATTAAATCTATTCTTGATAAAGTTAAAACTGATAAAATATCTATTACTAAAATATGTAATGAAACACAAAGAAATATATATATAAAGCTATTAGAATTATCAAAAATATTAAACAATGCATTTAATGAAAAAACATTAAGTTATATATGTGAATATTTATTTGATATATGTAGTTTATTTAATAAATTCTATGGTGAATGTAACATAGTAAATGAAGATAATGAAGAAGTTAAACAAAATTACATTTCTATGCTTCATTTAATATATAATACATGTGTTAAATTATTAGATATTTTAGCAATTAAAGTACCAAATAAGATGTAAGCAAATTACATCTTTTTTTATAAAAATGTGTTGTATTAAAAATATTTGTGTGCTATAATACCTTCGAACGAAAGTTCCTTGCTTCATTTAAATATGAAGCCGTTAGACCAAAAGGAGGTGTAATAATGAATAAATATGAAATAATGTTTATCGTTAGAGCAGATATCGATGAAGAGACTCAAAAGAAAACAGTTAAAACTTTTGAAAAAGTTCTTACTGATATGAAATCAAAAATAGTTGAAAACAAAGATATGGGTCAAAAGAAATTAGCTTATCCTATTAACAAACAAGTAAGAGGAGACTATTACTTATTTAACGTAGAAGCTACTGCTGAAGCAGTAAAAGAATTTGATCGTAAAGCTAAAATTGATGAAAACATATTAAGACACATCATAATAAGAGAAGAGGAATAATAATATGAATAAAATAATTTTAGTAGGAAGACTTACAAAGGATCCTGAAATTAGAAGTACAAATTCTGGAGTATCAACTGCAAATTTTACAGTAGCTTGTAATAGAAGATATAAAAATAAAGAGGGCGGATATGATGCTGATTTCTTACAATGTGTAGCATTTAGACAAACTGCTGACTTTATTGGTAAATTCTTCAAAAAAGGTAGTTTAATAGGGTTAGAAGGAAGCGTACAAACTAGAAGTTATGATGCACAAGATGGAACAAAGAGATATGTAACAGAAGTAAATGTTGAAAACGTTGAATTTGTTGGTGGAAAGAATGATTCATCAAGTGTACCAACTAATGATAGCTATGTAGATGCTCCTGCTGCTGATCCAATTGATGAGATACCAGAATATGATGTACCAAGTCAAGATCCTTATGAAAATTATGATAAAGAAGTATCACTAAGTGATAATGATTTACCATTTTAAGGAGGAAAATAATGGCAGAATTTTATAGAAGAAAAAAAGTATGTCAAATGTGTGCTGGTAAACCAGTTGATTATAAAGATGTAATGATTGTTTCTAAATATATAAATGAAAAAGGAAAAATATTACCAAGAAGAATGACTGGTGCTTGTGCTAAACATCAAAGACATATTGCAAATCAAATTAAGAGAGCAAGATATATGGCTTTATTACCATATACAAAATAATGATAGTGAAAACTATCATTTTTTTTGCAAAAAAATAGAAGATATTATCTTCTATTTCTACTTATTAATAATAAACGTAATACATTAGCTGCAGTAGCTAAGAAACTTGCAACATATGTAAGTGCAGCAGCACCTAATACTTTTTCAATTCCTTTTTTATCTTTCTTTTCAGCAAATCCTAATTCTTCTAATTGTTTTTTAGCTCTTGCAGAAGCATTATATTCAACTGGAAGAGTAATAAATTGAAAAGCTAAACTACCAATCATTAATATTGCAGCTATATATAACAAATCTAAAAATCCAAGTATTATTGATATAAATAACAATATAGTTGATATTCTTGAAGTAAAATTAACAACTGGTACCATTGCTGATCTAAATCTTAAAAAACTATATGCTTCTTTATCTTGAATAGCATGTCCACATTCATGTGCTGCAACAGATATAGCGGCAATAGAATTTCCTTCATATATATCTTCAGATAAATTAACCATTTTAGTTTTAGGATTATAATGATCAGATAATCTACCATATGTTTTATTTATTTTTACATAAGATATACCATTTTTTTCTAGTATTTTTTTAGCAACTTCTCTACCTGTCATATTAACACTATTATTTATTTCAGAGTATTTATTATATGTTGAATTTATTCTTGCTTGAGCTATTAAAGGTATAATAACAATTACTAATATTAATATTAAATCCATTTTAATCACCAATATAATTATAACATAATTGAAGACATAAAAAAAGAATGCTTAAGCATTCCTCTTTTAATAAACAAACACTGTTATAACAGTCATAACAACTACTAATGCTAATAAAGCAACAGTAAGTTTCCATGTTTTCTTAACCCATTCTTTGTAAGAAATACCTAGATAACTTAACCCTAATGCAAGAACAGCACTAGTTGGAGCTATGAACATTGTAACTCCGTAAATACCTTGAGTTAAGATACTAACAGTTTCAGTAGATGCACCAGTACCTGCTAATTGTTGTACTGAATAATTAGCTACATATAGCATATCAACATGAATTGCTGAAGCTATTGCCATAGTAATTGTACCAAAGAAAAGATTGAATTTACTTGTTATACCTAATAATAGACTAGCTATTGTTGGATAGAACATTGTATTTCCTGCAAAGTAAATTACTGAATAAATCAATACAATTAAGAATGCAGGTTGTAACATTTTCTTAGCACCATTAGCCATATTTTCAAATAAATCTTTAACTCTATAGATTAATCCAATAAGTATAGCTGCTAATAAACACATAACTGACATTTCAGCATAATACCATTCACCAAATGCAGAAACAGTACCAAAAATCTTAGAGAATATTGCTATTTTTTGAGTACCACTATCAACTCCTGCAGTAGTTAAATGGAAATATGGAAGTTTAACTTTTATATCGAATAAATGATCTTTAAATTCGCTAAATACTTTAACTCCAAATGTGTTTTCCCATTGTGTGCATCCAAGAACTAGTATTATAAATAGTAATGAGAATACTATAATTATTCCAACTACTGAATATTTATTAGATATTTTTTCACCAATAAACATGTCTTCAGTAGTTTCTTTATCATTTTTCTTAGTAGTTTTAGTTCTTTTTGCTTTATATAAGAAGAAGAACTCGATTGCCATAGCTAATACTAAAAGAATGATTTTAACTACAATAGCATTGTTTGCATCAGCATTTAACAAGTTATTAACAACACCAGTTGTATTATAACCAGTTGTACTACCAATAGTTCCTACTAAAAGTGAACCAAAAGTTGCAATTAGAGCAGTAAATTTATCGTATCCCATAGCAAGAATAATGCTAATTAAGAATGGGAAGAAAATAAATAAACCAAGTCCATAATCAAATACTGATGATATTGCAACAATTAAGAATGCTACACATAGTAAGAAAACTAATTCAGCACCAGAGAAATTCTTAACTATTCTTTCAATCCAAGCTCTATATTTACCTGTTTTACCTAATACTTCATATAAAGCACCAACTGATAAAATTAATAAAGCTATTTGAATGAAATATTGAAATTCAAAAGTACCAAATAGTAATTGCCAGAAATCAAAGAATCCAACATTATACATTTCTAAATTAGAAATACTTCCATTAGTATAGTATGATGCTGAGAATATCCATGTAGCAACAACAATGCCTAATAGTACAAACATTATTATTTTAAATAATCCAGTTTTTTTCATCTCCACTCCTCCTCAATTTATTATTATATAAAAAAAAGACTAACAATACAAGAAATACTAGTCTTTTTATATGTTTTTAATATGATTTTTTAATAACTCTAAACACAAATAAAAATCTGTTTCATTTTTTGACATTGCAAATTTATTCTTTAATTCTTTAGTGCCAGGAATATTCTTTAAATATGCAAGTGCATGAGTCTTAATATCTAGATTTGCTTTTCTTTCACCTTCATTTTCTTTTATTAATTTATAATGTTTTTCTATCATATTATATATATCTAAATATGAAGGTTTATCTATAACATTATTGTTTTCAACATATTCTAAACATTCTTTTATAAACCAAGGATTACCAATCGAACTTCTACCAATCATAATAGCATCACAATTAGTTTCTTCTAACATCCTTTTAGCATCATAGATGGTTTTAATATCACCATTTCCAATAACAGGTATACTGACAGCTTCTTTTACTTTTTTAATATATGACCAATCTGCATTACCTGTATATCCTTGTTCTCTTGTTCTAGGATGTATAGCTATTGCACTTGCACCAGCTTTTTCAATTAGTTTAGCAACTTCTACACAATTAATTGTATTTTTATCCCAACCTAATCTTATTTTAACTGTTATAGGTGTATTAGTGTTTTTAACAACGTTTGAAACTATATCATATATTTTTTCAGGGCTTTTTAATAATCCTGAACCAGCTTGTGATCTTAATGCAACCTTTGGAACAGGACATCCCATATTAATGTCTATAATATCTGGATGAGAATGATCTTCAACAAATTTTGCTGCTTTTACAAATGATTCAACATCACTCCCAAATATTTGAATACTAATAGGCCTTTCATCATCATTTATTCTTAACATATCAATAGTTTTTTTACTATTATAAACTATACCCATAGTGCTAATCATTTCAGAATATATTAAACCACAACCCATTTCTTTTATAATAGTTCTATAACTACTATTAGAAATACCAGCCATTGGTGCTAAAACAATTCTATTATTAATTTTAACATTTCCTATTTTCCACATACTTTTTTCCTCATGCATAATTTATCATTTTATGTAATTTTTTTCAATAAAAAAGTTTTCTATAATAGAAAACTTATTCTGTAACCGTTGTAGGTTTTGGTTCACCTATTAAATCACATGTTATATCTTTTGTAACTCCCATCCAAGTAAATACTCTTGAATTACCTTTATCTGTGAAATCAGGTATTTGTTTAGGACAATCTAGTTTTGGTAATAATGTTTCATCATTAGATAATATTTCCATTGTTCCAGTTCCACCATCTTCTACTGTTATTTCATCAGATCCTTGAGTTATACTGAATTTTGCTTTAACATCAGCATTTTCAGAATTTCTAATACTTATTTTATGTTTTACTACTATAGATTTTTTAAATTCTAAAGTACATTTAGTATCAGCAGTAGGAGTAATAGATAAATTACCACTTTCATATGTAGCTGTTTGATTATTATTACAATTTAATTTTTTTTCATCAAACTCATACCCATTTTGTGGACTAACTAAGAAAATAGTTTTTTCTCCATAGTATAATGTTTTCTTAATCTTCCCCCCAACACATTCTTCACCACAATTACCATTTTTAATGGTTAATTCAAATGATAATTTCTTTTCTGTAAATGTTAATTTACAAGTTACATCACTTGATATAGCACTTATTTTAAATGTATTTTTTGATTTATCATATTCAGCTGTTTTATCATTAGAACATTGATATTCTGAAAATTCATATCCATCATCAGGTATTATATTAAATACTCCATCTTTATAACGCTCAATTGAAAAATTGTTATTTTCATCAGCTTTACCTTTAATAATAGTTAATGTAACATCATATTTTGCTTTATTAAAATATAATTCACATGTTGCCGTATCACTTCTATTAGGAATAAATTTCCATTTTTCTAAATCAAATTCTCCAGTGACACCATTAGTACATTTATATTCATCAAATTTATATTTTTGTTCTTCTTCAATAGTTTCATTAGTTTCATTAGTTTGATTAGTCTCATTAGTTTCATTTGATTCTTCTTTAATAGAATTCATAGGCATTTCAGAAACTAATTGACCTTCTAAATAATATTTATATGTAATGTTTCTATCTATTACTGTTTCATTACTATTTGGATCTACTTCAGGTTCTTTCTCTTTCTTGCTAGTAGTATAGCCAAGAACAGTTAACGCACATGAAATAATAAATAGAAAAGCTGTAAATATTGATAAAGTTTTTAATGATTTTGAATTCATAGCCAACTCCTATTATAAAATAATTGTATAATGTATTAATTTTAAAGTCAAGAAATGAATATTTAAAATATAGTAAAAAAAGCATAAAATGGGCAAAAAACATTTGACTTTTTATATTTAATTATATATAATAGTCCCGGTACATTTTGAAGGAGATGCAATTTCTGTGGGTAAGAAAGTCATAGTTGCAAATATGGCGGCATTAAATTCAAAGAAGGGATAAAAAATATGAAAACATTTATGTTAAAAAAAGAAGAAGTAGAACATAAGTGGTATGTTATTGATGCAGAAGGAAAAACTTTAGGAAAAGTTGCTGCATTAGCTGCTCATGTATTGAGAGGAAAAAACAAACCAACTTATACTCCTCATGTAGCATGTGGAGACAATGTAATTATTATCAATGCTGAAAAAGTAAAATTAACTGGAAATAAATTAGAAGATAAAATGTATTATAATCATAGTGGATATCCAGGTGGATTAAGAGAAAGAAATGCTAAAACTATGATTGAAAAATATCCAGTTGAAATGGTAGAAAGAGCTGTTAAAGGAATGCTTCCTAAGACAACTTTAGGAAGACAAATGTTTAGACAATTATTTGTATATGCAGGTAGTGATCATAAACATAGTGCTCAAAAACCAGAAAGTTTAGAGGTAAAGTAATATGGCAAAAGAAGAAAAATATACTGCTATTGGTAGAAGAAAAAGAAGTATAGCTAAAGTAACTATTACTAAAGGAACTGGTAAAATTACTGTTAATGATAAAGATGTTAACGAATATATGCCTTATGATACTTTAGTTATGGATTTAGTTCAACCATTAGAATTAGTAGATGCTAAAGATAAATATGATATTAATATAGTAGTTAGAGGTGGAGGATTCAGTGGACAAACTGGAGCAATTAGACTTGGAATTACTAGAGCATTAATGCTAGTAAATCAAGAAAATAGACCTACACTTAAAGCTGCTGGTATGGTAACTCGTGATGCTAGAATTAAAGAAAGAAAGAAATATGGTCTTAAGAAAGCACGTAGAGCACCACAATTCAGTAAGAGATAATATAAAAAGTCCAATATTGGACTTTTTTTGTTATAATAAAAGTGGAGTGAAAATATATGTCAATAAAACAATATGATAACAAGCTTGTTAGAATAACTGATTTTTTAAATCAAGTGTTTGAAGGATATTGTGTATATAACAATGAAGAATATAATGAAGTAGAACTTGGAAGAAAAGAAGAAAGTTTACAAATAATAAATCTAATTTTTTATAAAGATGATATAAAAAAAGTAGAAGAAATAAAAGAGTTTAGTAATCCATATGGTTATTTTGAGGAATCAACATTAGAAGATGGTATTGATAGTATAGATGAAGTTTTATATTCGGAAAGTAATGAACATATTTATAGATTGTTGGTTTGTTTAGAGGATTATATTAATTTAAACAAAGAATGCATTTTAAAAGATAAAAAAGAAATTATTAATTTGTTAAGTATGTTAATAAAGTATAATAATGATATACAAATAAAAGAAAAAGCTAAAAAAATAATAGAGAGGTGGAATTTGTGAAAGATTTAGAAAAAGATAAATTGTTATTAAAATTAGAATGGATATTATTAATACTTGGATGTATTATTTTCTTTTCAACAGCAATATTTGTAGAATATTTAGATATACCAGAAAACGCTAAATTAATAGCAATTGTTATATCATTTTTACCATTCATATTTGTAACATATTATGCTATTAAAATAGAACAAGTAGCAGGTTTTTATGAATGCCCTAATTGTCATAATAAGTATATTCCCACATATAGAGAAATTTTATTTTCACCACACTTTGGAAGAACAAGAAGACTAGAATGTCCAAAATGTGGAGAAAAACATTGGAATAAAAAGGTATTAGAATAGGTGATAATATGTTATTAACAATAATAACCCCATATTATAAAACACTTGAATATACAAAGGAATTAGCTAGTGTTTTAGTACCCCAACTAACTAATGAAGTAGAGTGGATAATAATAGATGATGGGTGTAATGAGAAAGAATTAGATAATCTAGGAGCAACTGTTTACCATTTGGAGAAAAATACAGGTAATGCATCTATTCCTAGAAATGTAGGTATTGAAAAATCTAAAGGTGAATACATAACATTTATAGATTCAGATGATATGGTATCGAAAGATTATGTAGAAAAAATATTAAATAAAATAAAAGAAACAAATTTTGATTATTGCTTTTTAAGTTGGAAAACACAAGATAGTGAACATATAATAGAAGATCTACCACCTGAATGGAATGTGTGTGTATGGAATTGTGTATATAAAAAAGAAATAATTGGAAATATAAGATTTGATTCTAAATGTAATTTAGGAGAAGATAAAGTATTTAATAATGAAGTGAGAAAAGGCAAAAAAGAGAATATAACTGAAATATTATACTATTATAATTGGAAAAGACCAGGTAGTTTAAGTTCCTGTTATAGAGAGGGCAAAATACCATTTACAAGAGAATAAGTTTAAAAAACTTATTTTTTTTATAAAAAAAGTATTGACAAATTATTTTGTTTTTAATAAAATGTTAATAAGAGAAGTGAAGAACTTCATTTATATTAATATTTGTTATTAACAAATTGCTAAAAAGAGGTGGTTATGAAATAAATGAAGAAGTATAAAATAGGTATGTTTGGTGGAAAGTTTATGCCTTTTCATAAAGGACATTACTATTGTTTAGAAACAGCTTCTAAAGAATGTGACAAAGTATATTTAATTTTATTTTATGGTGGTTTACAAGAATCAAGAGTTAGACAAAAGGATGATTATTTAAAAGTTGAAGAGAGAATTAACCATTTAAAAAATATTACTAATATGTTTGATAATGTTGAATTGGCTCTTATAGATGTAAGTAATTTAATTAAAGAAGATGGTACTGAAGATTGGGATGCTGAGACACCGTTAGTAAGAAAAGTTGTTGGTAATAAATTAGATGCTGTATATAGTAGTGAAATTGGTTATGATCCTTATTTTAAAAGAGCATATCCAGAAGCTACTCATAGAATTGTTGATCCTAATAGAGAAAAATATCCTATTAGTGGAACTAAAATAAGAAATATGAAAAATATAAAGGAGAGAGAAAAATGGATAATTTAAAAAAGAGTTTTAAAGAATTAAAGTGGTATGAAATAATAATGATAGTAATAATGGTATTTATAGCTGGATTATCTATATATAATGCAGTTGTACATCCAGAAACAAGTAGTAACCCATTATGGTTAACAATAATAAATTTTATTAGTGCAATATGTGGAATATTTTGTATATTCTTCTGTGCTAAAGCAAATATTTCAAATTTTATATTTGCTGTAGTTAATACATTTGTATATGCAATATTCTTGTTTTATCATAAGATTTATGGAACATTTGCATTAGAAGTACTATTCTATATGCCAGTTAACTTTATATCTTGGTATATTTGGAGTAAACATAGAGATGAAGAATTAGTAGAAAAAACTAAATCAAAAAGGCTAAGTTTAAAACAAAATATATTATGTACAATTTTAATAGTAGGTGGAGGTATTATTTATCATTTTATTCTTGCTAAAATTGGAGGAGAAGTAGCTTGGTTAGATGCATTTACATTAAGTATTGGAATTATTGCCGTACTTTTAGAAATGTTTAGATATAAAGAACAATATGTATGGTGGATTATTACAGATGTAATAGCAGTAGCAATGTATATAGTACATTTTGATGCAGTATATTTAACTAAAAAAAGTATCTATTTAATAATGGCTGTTATTGGATTAATAAATTGGCATAAATTAAATAAAGAAAGAAATAAGTTAAATGAATAAATATAAAAAACATATTATTTTAGCAGGTGGATCTAGATGTGGAAAAACTACTCTTGCTATGAAACTATCAAAACTAGGATTTGTTCATTATAAAATGGATACTATTAAAAGAGGTATAGATAGAAATTTTTGGAATCATTACAGAGATGATTGGAGAGTAGTTAGTCCACATATGGGACATCTAATTAAAACAATAATAGTTGAAAACCAAAGCGATATTGTTAGAGGAAAAGAATATTATTGTATAGATACTTGTCATATTTATCCAAGTGATTTAGCAAAATATAATTTAAAAGATACAATCATAGTATTTTTCGGATATATTAATATTGACATAGAAAAGAAAATTAGAGATATTAGAAAATATGATAAAAAACTATGGAGTAGTGAATTAAGTGACGATGATCTAAGAGATTATTTAAAAACAGGAATTGATTACAGTAAAGAAGCAAAAGAAGAATGTGAAAAATATAATATTAAGTTTTTTGATACAGGTAGAAATTTTAAAAAGAAAATGAAAGAAGCTGAAAAGTATATTTTAGATGAATTAAGGGGATGATAATATGGTTGATAAAAAAATAGTAAAAGAAGTTTTATATGGTGTTGCTATTGGAGATGCTCTAGGAGTACCAGTTGAATTCTTATATAGAGATGAAGTAAGAAAAATAAATATTCAAAATATGGAAGGTACTGATAGTAATTTTAAATATGGAACTAGATGGGGAGATATGACACCTAAAGGAAGTTGGAGTGATGATACTGCAATGACTTTAGCATCTGTAGATGCATTATGTGAAACAGGTTATGAACCATCAACATTTATGGAAAATTATTTATTTTGGTTAAAAGATGGAAAATATAGTTCACTTGATTATGCATTTGGATTAGGTGGTTGTTGTGCTAAAGCAATTAATAATTATAGATTTAATAAAGATGCATATAATTGTGGGTGCACTGGTGAAAGAGATAATGGAAATGGAGCATTAATGAGAATATCTCCAGTATGTTTAGCATTATTAAATTCAAATTATGATATGGATGAAAAAGTAAAAATATTAGATACTTTAGGAGGAATAACACATGCTCATCCAATAAGTAAATTAGCTAATTTTATATATTTATTATTCATGGAAAAAGCAATAGAAACAAAAGATAAAAATATAGCTTTTAATTACATAATTAATTATGATTATGAAAAATATTATGATATAGAAACTATTGATAAATATTCAGATATTTTAAATAAAAAAATTCTTAAATTAAAAGATATTGAAGAAAAAAGAAATGGATATGTTATAGATACTCTTGAAGGTGTAATATTTAGTATTATGAATAATAATAATTTTAGAGATAGTGTATTATGTTCAATTAATTTAGGATATGATACAGATACTTTAGCAGCAATAACAGGCTCATTAGCAGCTATACTTTATGGTTATGAAAATATTCCTAAAGAATGGATTAATGATTTAAAAAACAAAGATTATTTAGATGAAATGATTGATAGATTTTCTAATAAATATTGTGTTTTGAAAAAAACTAAAAATAAGCTATAATAATACTTAGATGGGTGATAATATGTATAAAAGTGAGGAAGAATTTTTAAAAAATTATGATGATAGTAAATATGAAAAACCATCAGTAACAAGTGACATATTATTATTTAGTGTCTCTAATGGTACAAAAGATGATTATAGAAGACTAAATAAGAAGTATTTTAGTGTTTTGCTTGTTAAAAGACATAATTATCCATTTAAGGATAAATGGTGTTTACCTGGAGGATTTGTAAGTAATAAAGAAACTAGTGAAGAAGCTGCTAGAAGAATTCTTGCCAAAGAAACTAATTTGCATAATGTTTATTTAGAGCAATTATATACTTTTGATGAAATAAATAGAGATCCAAGAACAAGAGTTTTTAGTATTGCATATATGGGATTAGTAGATAAGAATAAATTAGATGATTCTTTATATGAAGATGCATCTTGGTTTAATATAATGTCACTTGAAGATGAGAAATCTTATCATATAACACTAGATAATGGAAATGAACAAATAAAGTTTGTTGTTGAAAAAGAATTAATAGAAAAAACAACTAATAGATATAAATTAACTATTAAAGATAATAAAGATTTAGCTTTTGATCATCCAAAAACAATAATTGTTGGTATGGAAAGATTAAAAAATAAAATATCATACACAGATATAGTATTTAATATGATGGGGGAATTATTTACTTTAGGTGAATTACAACAAGTTTATGAGGTTATACTTGGTAAGAAGTTGCTGGATCCAGCTTTTAGAAGAATAATAGCAGATAAAGTAGAAAAAACGGATAAAGTAAAAACTGGTGAAGGACACAGGCCAAGCGTATTATTTAAATATAAAAATGAAAAGCACTAAGTGCTTTTTTATTTTGAAAAAATAATATATAATTATTATGGTGATAATATGAAAAAAATAGTTGTCATATTAATATGTTTAATTATTTTATGTTCTTGTGGTAAAAAGACAACACCTGTTAAAAAAGATTGCCCTGAATTTAAAGGAGGAGAATATAAAGTAATATATCACTCAAATGGTGGTACTGAATATTCAGATGTAAGAATGTGTGAAACATGTGAAAGACCAGAAGTAGATTTATTACCACAACCAACTAAGAAAGATTATATATTTGGTGGTTGGTATTATGATGAATTATTTTTATCAAAAGCTGATGTTAAAACAACTGATGAACTAGAATCATTAATATATAGAGATGAAAGAGGCTGCGATTTAAAATATAGAGATATTAATTTATATGCATTATGGATTAAAAAATAGTGTTAAGTTAAATAAAATCTATTTAAAATGAAATTTTTAAATGATATAATCTATATATGATAGAAAGGTGTGTATAGTGGCAGCAAAAGTATTTAGAACTATTGATGAACAACTCGATATACTTAAAAGTAAAGGTTTAACTATCGAGGATTATGATAAAGCTAGTGAAATAGTTTTGAGAGAAAACTACTTCTTTTTGAATGGCTACAGAGGACCTTTTCTAAATGTTGGATCTAAAAGATTTATTGAAGGAGCTACTTTTGAAGAAATGTATGCTTTATTTACTTTTGATAGATACTTTAGAAATATTATTTTTAAAAACGTATTAATTGTTGAGAATAACTATAAATCAATATTTAGTTATGTTTTAAGTAAAAAATTTGGTTATAAAGAAAAAGATTATTTAAATCCAGATAACTTTGATAGAAATAAAGAAAAAGCTAGACAAGTTAATGATTTAATTAGAAAAGTTAAAAGACAAATTAGAATAAATGGATATCAACATGAAGCAACATCGCATTATATTAACAATTATGGTTATATTCCATTATGGGTTAGTGTAAAAGTATTAAGTTTTGGATTAATGGGTGAATTATATACTATATTAAGACAAGAAGAAAAAGATGAAATAGCTTCATATTATAAAAATCTTAATAGTGAAGACTTAGGTGATTATTTAGCAATACTATCTAATTATAGAAATTTATGTGCTCATGAAGATATTTTATATAATCATGAAACACAAAAAGAAATAGGAGATACTAAATATCATTTATTATTAAATATACCTCAAGTAGATGATAAATATATATTTGGTAAAAGTGATATATTTGCATTGATTATTATATTAAAACAAATGCTTACTTTTTCTAATTTTAAAATGATGATGAATGAAATCGACTATGAAATAGATTGGTTAGGTTCTAAATTAAAAAGTATAGATGTACAAAAAGTATTATATAGAATGGGATTCCCAGAAAATTATAAACAAATATCATATATAGAATAGTGATTTTATGATAGAAGAAGTTAATTTTAATAATAAAAAGAAAAATAATAATTTTATACTAGTAATATGTGCGATTGTATTTGTTATTGCAATTGGAATAGTCATATATTACTTGTTTTTTATGCATGAAAATGGAAATACAATTTTAGATGATAAAACTTCTTCTAGTGAAACAGAATTAATAAGCGGAATAGATAAGGTATATGATTCAGTAGTAGTTGTTGAAAAGTATTCTGAAGGAAAAGTTACCAGTACTGGCTCAGGATTTATTTATGATAGTAATGGTTATATAATGACTAATCATCATGTAGTAACAGGTGGAGAAGAAATAAAAGTAATACTTTCTGATGGAAATACTTTAACACCAAAAATAATTGGTAGTGATGAATTTGCTGATATAGGAATACTTAAAATAGATAAGTCTTATGTTAAAAAAGTAGCTACTTTAGGAAGTAGTGAAAATATGAAATTAGGTCAAACAGTATTTACTATTGGTTCTCCAATAGATTCAACATATGCAGGAACTGTTACTAAAGGAATATTAAGTGGTAAAAATAGAATGGTTGCTGTTTCTGTAAGTTCTAATTCAAAAGATTGGATTATGAATGTTATGCAGACAGATGCTGCTATTAATCCTGGTAATAGTGGTGGGCCATTATGTAATACAAAAGGTGAAGTAATTGGAGTTAATTCAATGAAAATAGTTCAATCTGAAATAGAAGGAATTGGATTTGCTATTCCAATAGAAGATGCTAAAGAATATGCTGATGAAATAGTTAGTGGAAAACAAAAGAAAAGATCAACTTTAGGAATTAGTATGTCTGATTTATCTAATGCAACATCTTATTATGGTAAATATATAGATTATTCAGTAACAGCAGGTGTTTTAGTTGTAAAAACTACTCCAGGTGGTTCAAGTTCAAATGTAGGAATTATTCCAGGAGATGTTATTACTAAAATAAATGGTATTAAAGTTAATAATGTAGCTGAATTAAGGTATAATTTATATAAACATGAACCTGGTGAAACAATAAATGTAACGTTTATGAGAATGAAAAATGAATATACTGTAAAAGTAACTTTAGGAGAGAGCTAATCTCTCTTTTATTTTGTTGAAAAAATAGGCTTAATAATTTATAATATAATAGAGGAAAGATATATGAAAAAGGATAAAAATAATAAAATAATTGAAGAGATATTAAAAAAATATAAAACATCTTTAAATGGTTTAAGTAAAGAAGATGCTAAAAAAAGAATAGATAAATATGGTTTAAATGAATTGCCTAAAGAAAAAACAAAAAGTATTACTAGGTTATTTTTTGAATCTTTGAATGATCCTATTATATATGTTTTATTAGTGGCAACTATTCTATCTTTTGTTGTTGGAGAAATAACAGATGGTTTAGTAATAATGTTTATTGTATTAGTTGATGCAATTGTTTCAACTGCTCAAGAATATAAAGCTGCTAAGAATAGTGAAGCGTTAAAAAACTTAATTAAATTTAAAGTAAAAGTTATTAGAGAAAATAAACAAATTGAAATAGATTCTTCATATGTAGTTCCTGGAGATATTATAGTAGTAGAATCAGGTACTAAATTATCTGCTGATGCAAGAATTATTCAATGTAATAATTTAACAGTTGATGAATCAGTATTAACAGGAGAAAGTATTGCTGTATTAAAAACAATTAATATAACAAAAGAAACAGAAGAAGAAATTAAATCAAATACTTTATATGCTGGTACATCTGTTATAACAGGTAGAGCATTAGCAGTAGTAGTTGGTACAGGAATTAATACCGAAGTTGGAAAAATAGCACATAAAGTTACTACTACAGAAGAAAGTAAACCTCCACTAGTATTAAGAATGGAAAAATTTTCTAAACAAATTACATGTGTAATATTAGTAGTAGGTATAATTATTGCAGTTGTTTTGTATTTAAAAGGATATGAATTATTTAAAATATTTACTGGTGTAGTAGCATTATCAATATCCGCTATGCCTGAAGGATTACCTTTAGCATTAACTATGGCTCTTACTATAGGTTCTAATAAAATGGCTAAGAGAAATGTTATTGTTAAAAAATTAAATTCAGTTGAAAGCTTAGGTAGTTGTACAGTAATTGCTAGTGATAAAACAGGTACTCTTACTGTAAATGAACAAACAGCTAAAAAAATATTACTTCCTAATGGTGAAGAATTTGATGTAGAAGGAACAGGATATAATGATAATGGAAATATAGTACCTATTAACAATTCAAATATTGAAAATGCTAAATATATTTCTATATTAGGTAATATTAATAATGAAGCTATGTTAGAAAAAAATAAAAGTAAATGGAATAGTTTTGGAGATTCTATTGATATAGCTTTTATAGCTCTTTCTATGAAATTAGGAGTAAATGATATTAATTATAAGCAATTACATGAAATACCATATGAATCAGAAAAGAAATATAGTGCTTATTTCTATTCAAAAGATGATAAAAGATATTGTACTGCTAAAGGATCTTTAGAAGTAATATTAGATTTTTGTTCTAGTGCATATGTAAATGGTAAAAAGATTAAACTTGATAAAGAAACAATATTAAAACAAAATGATGAATTAGCTGCTAATGGTTATAGAGTAATTGCTCTTTGTGATGGTGTAGTTCCTAATAAAGATAAATATAATGAAGGAGATTTAAAAAATCTAAATTTTATTGGTTTAGTAGGATTTATTGATCCAATTAGAAAAGAAGCTCTACAAGCTGTTAGAGAGTGTAAAATGGCTAATATTAAAGTACTTATGATAACAGGAGATCACGCTTTAACTGCTTATACTATTGCTAAAGATTTAGATATTGCTAATAGTAAAAAAGAAGTAATAACTGGAAAAGAATTAGAAGCAGTATCTGGAAATAAGAAGAAATTTGATGAATTAATAAAAGATAAAAAAGTATTTGCAAGAGTAACACCTCTTCAAAAACTAGAAATAGTTGAATCATTACAAAGACAAGGTGAATTTGTTGCAGTAACTGGTGATGGTGTAAATGATGCTCCTGCATTAAAAGCTGCTAATATTGGTGTTGCTATGGGTAGTGGTACTGATGTTGCAAAAGAAACAGCAAAAATGATTATTATAGATGATAATTTTGCTTCTATAGTAGCTGGTATTGAAGAAGGAAGAAATGCTTATTCAAATATTAGAAAAATAAGTATTATGTTATTATCTTGTGGACTTGCAGAAGTATTATTCTTTGTACTTGCTATTGCTTTTGATTTGGAATTACCTTTATTAGCAATACAATTATTATGGTTAAATTTAGTAACTGATGGATTACAAGATATGGCTCTTTCATTTGAAAGAGAAACAGATACAATTATGAAAGAAAAACCTAGAGATACTAAAGAAAGTTTATTTGAAAAAGAGCTTGCTATTCAAATATTATTAGGTGGAGGCTTTATAGGTATTTTAGTATTCTTTGTATGGTTTATATTAGTAAATAAAATTGGAATGGAAGTATCACTTGCAAGAGGATATATCCTAGCATTAATGGTATTTATTCAAAATATTCACGTTCTTAACTGTAGAAGTGAAAGAAAGAGTGTATTTAACAATGGATTTAAAAAGAACCCATTTGTCTTATTAACAATAGTTGGCTCTATATTATTACAAATAATAGTAATGGAAGTACCATTCTTATCAGAACAATTAAAAACACATAGTTTAGGATTCTTAGAAATGGTAATTCTATTTGTAATAGCAATGTCAATTTTACCTGTAATAGAACTATATAAACGTTTAAAAACAAAAAAATAATGATATAATAAATTAAGGAGGATAATTATGAAAAAGAACATATTATTGTTAATTAATGGATTTGGTATACAAAAAAGTGATTCATATTCAGTTTATTCTGCTGAAGTAATGCCAAACTTAGATAGTTTAATTAATACTAGAATATTTAAATCTATAAATAATAATTATTTAGACTATAAGAGTGCTTATAGAAATTTCAGTATGGGAATAGATGATGCACTTACATATAATTTAATAGAAAATAATATTTATAAATTAGAATATGAAGAAAATCCATTAATGAAATATATTATCCAAGAAATGAATAAAGATGAAAAATCCAAATTACATATATTCTGTTTTTGGGATTCTCCAAGAACAGCTAATCAAATTGCAACATATGTAAAAGAAATACAAAGTAAAATTAAATCAAAAATATTTATTCATTTAATACTATGTCAAAATAATATAGATGATTACAAATATATTGAGAGGAGTTTTACTACTCTTAATTATGAACTTGGTGTTAATGTTAAAATAGGTATTGTAACAGGAGAAGATAATTTAAACCAAACATTACCATTTAAAGATGTAATTAAAACATTTGTAACTGAATATGGTGAAAAATGGAAAGACATTGGTAAAAAGATTGAAGTACAAATTCAAACTAAAACTCCACCATCAAAAACAAGAACATTTGCTATATCTTATGGTTTTGGTATTAATGATGGTGATAAGATTATGTTCTTTAACTATTCTAATGTAGATGTTAATAAATTTAAGAAGGAATTTAATGAACAAAAATTTAGAAAATTAGATCCATCTACATTCCAATACTATTCATTATTCCCAGTTAAATGTGATGAACAAATACCATTTATGTATAATTATGCAGTAGCATCTTCTTATACATTAAATTCATTAAAATCAATTAATGCTAAATGTTTAGTATTTGATTTAAAAGATAAATGTCCGTTTATAAACTATTATTTAACTGGATTAAAGAATGAAATAGATCCTAACTTAAAATATATGCCTACTGATGACGGATTTATATATAATAAAGACTTAGTAATAAGTAATTTACAAGCACAAAATGATAAAGATTTAATTATATTAAATTATGATATAAGTGATTGTAAAACTGTTGAAGAATTAATAGAAAGATTAAAACAAATAGATGTTGTTATAGGAGCTGTTCACGAATATACAACAAATAATAAATATGGATTATTTATATCATCTTTATATGGATTCCAAAAAGAGATGTATAATGCAAAACATGAGCTATGTAATATAAATTTCTCTGGAAAAGTACCAGTTATTATTGATGATGCTGGCATAGTATCTTCAAATTATAATGTTGATGACGGTAATTTACATGATTTATGTGACACAATATTAAAGAATATAAATAGTGATTATAAAGAA
>Ga0247610_10001655_pt1 | contig 27259 bp, 18 predicted proteins | sample 174DNAGHGhighgp2_FD_193483 | JGI IMG/M metagenome (GOLD analysis project Ga0247610, IMG submission 193483) | Sheep rumen microbial communities from Palmerston North, Manawatu-Wanganui, New Zealand - 1742 DNA GHGhigh gp2 | ecosystem: Host-associated > Mammals > Digestive system > Stomach > Rumen...
CATTGGTTGTTTCGAAGGTATAATTGCCGCTCTTGGTATAGGTTGTGCCGTTCCAGACATAGGATTCATAGGCGGTTACGGTTTCTTCTCCGGCAGTCGCCTGTTTGAGCGTCAGATGGAGCGTCACAATCGAATCGCACAGCGCTTTGGTCTTGCCGTTGAACGGATAGTTACCGCTCTGCGTATAGGTCGTGCCACGCCAGGTATATTCGTTCGCGCAAACCTCCACGGTCGTATCCGTCGCGTAGCTGCGATTCACCGTCAAATCCAGTGTATGCAGACTATCCTGGCATATCTCGTTAATCTCCGGACCGAGCAACGTATCGGTCGAATAGATACCGCTCGCCGAGTAGGTTTTTCCTTTCCAGGTATAGCTCTCGCCCGCTGCCAGACATACAGTCTCGCGGATCGTATCGTTCACAGCCATATGACGAATCGTCAAATCCAGATTGATAATCGAGTCGCAACCCGCGATATTGGTCTCTTCCCACGACGGACCGCCATGCATTGAGCGGGTATACGTCTGACCGTTGATCCATGTATAGCGGTCATACGCCGTGATATACTCCCATGTATCGGCCGATGTGTAACGGATATCCACCGTCAACGTAACGATACTGTCGCAATCGTGAATCGACTTGAAAGAACGAGTATACGTACCGGAATCTTCAATCAGCGTATCGCCCCACAGATAGTTGTCGCATGCCACTACCGGTTGAAGGGTATCATGGTACGAAGGATGAATGGTCAGATGGAGCATAGCCGTACTGTCGCAACCCGCCGCATTGGTCGTCTCAAAGGTATAATTACCAGATTGAGAATACCATACGCCGTTCCATTCCAGCGAATCGCATGCCTCTTCGGTGGTCTCGCTGTAAGTCGGTTGGCATACATAGGGCAGAATAAACGTCGTCGCCTCATCCTCATGACTCGAGAAATAGAAATAGCGCACGGTCTCTTCTTCGCCGGCAGCAGCCAACTCCCATTTCCAGCCCATAAGACATTCCTTCACCAACATCGTAGCAGGCAACGTATCGTCGCCTATTACGCTAATTAAGGTCGGAATCGGACCAAACACGCTATCGGATACGTAATAGACCGTTGCCGGCAGATGAGCCGCCTCGATCTTGAAATAATTCTCCACGCCGTCCGTCACCGTCGCACTAACCGTGTCGGTCACCGCGGGCGCATTGCTTACGTTCGTACCGAGCGTGATATATTGCGCCTGCGCGAGCGAAAAAACAGGCACGAAAAAGCACATGGCTAACACCATGCATACATATCCTATATAATTACTTCTCGTCACTGTTCTCGCGTGCGTATATTCCAAAGTCGCGCAAAGGTACACATTTTTTTCGATATACACAAATATTTTTAAGTTTTTTCTATAAAAATATACAAAAATTCGCTATTTTACGTCAATTTGTACCGTTTCTGTAGCTCCATACAGCGTATGAATACCACTCTGGAGCGTAACCGTATGCGACTCTTCCGGACTCTGATTCCAGGGTGTTCCGTTGTCGATATGCAAGGTTTGCGCAGTTGATACAAAGATGACAAATTCCTGCCCCGCAGAGGTCGGTTCACCGTTGCAGATGACATGTATCGTCGATGCCGGATAGACAATCGGCGCCGGGTCTTGCTCCTCCGGTGCGGTAGTGGTAATCTTCATCGTTCCGGCATAAGCGGGGTTAAAACGAATATAGAGAAAACCGTCTGCATCCACATATTCTTCCCACTCATCGACATCCGCCTCCGGCACGGTCCATGAACCGTTTTTAGCAATTGCTTTATTGGTGATTACATGTTGATTACTGCCGGAGGTCGGGAAGGAACAGTTATCGCCGATAAACGTCGGACAGCTACCGTTGCTGTTAGACCAGGAGAACTTTATATTGCCCCCCTTCCATTCGCGATAATAGAACCGATAATAGACCGCGCCGTAAGTACCTTTTTGCACCGACAAAGTGGTGCTCGGGCGCAGAATTTCAGTCGTCCCCTTTTGGCAGGTTGGTATTTCCCAAATCGACGGTTTGATGGTGGTCTTTGTCGTACATTCAAAGCGAATATAGAGATACTGCGCAGTCGTTTGCGCCCATAATGCACGCATCTGTTCTGTCGTCACTCCCCACCAATGTCCATCTTCGTTCGCATGGAAATGATAGGTCGCTATAGCCGTTTCCGGCGTAAAATTATACGTTGTACCGACATACATGGTAAACACATGGTCTGTCGGAGTAGTAAATACGACCGCTGTATCCCATGTAAACGGGATCGCGAACAAGGCATCGGGGTCTGACGGAACAGGGGTTACCTTGTCGTATTTGAGCAGCGTAGCGCCTCCCTCGGGCGGTGCTTGCGGCACCCGCTCAATCTTCATCACACCCGTACCGGACGTATAGAATTTAGCGAAGAACATACCTGCCTCGCTGGACACATCATCGCTCTGGATGTAATATTTTACATCCGCGCTGGTCATCTTGAGCGTATCCTGCGGTTGCAGCACAAAGTAATCGACACGATGCTCGTTGGTGCCGTCCGTAGGGTCATAATCGCAGGTATTTCCGACCGCAACCTCTACCGGTTGGGTGCCGTCCCATACATAGCGAATGGAGTCGTCTTGCCACTGTACATACGGCACAATGACATGGCGGTCCTTATCATTCGCCACTACTCTGACCGTATCACCCAAATGCATGAATTTCGGTCCATCCATACAGTTGGTGAACATATCATCCGGGGCCATACTCATCGTACCATTCCCCTTGTAGGTCACCTTCACATACACCTCCAGGTTATAACTGATACCCATCTGGAGCAACAGGTCGCGGTATCTTTTACCCAACGACAGGTAATACACAAAGGTTCCGTCCTCCAAATAGTCCGTATTCAAAGACGGATGGTGCGGCATATCGAATTGCACACCGCCACTAGCATTTGGACAGAACAAACTACAGAGGATACTATCCTCATACACGCCGGATGGGCATTTGAAGTCCATCTCCACTTCCGGAGCCGGATCGGTCTCATGTTCCGGGGCAAAATAGACGGTCAGCGGCAGGTCAAAGGTCCACGCCGAATACCAAACCGACATCGGATAGTGATCGGAGGAGATGTTCGCACTGTAGTTATCCCCCAAGGGGATAGCGGTCGCACAGGTTGTCCCCGGCGCCGCACCCCATACGTGCATGCACGAGCCTATTATCAGTCCCGCGCACACACATAGAATGCTACATACTCTTCGCATAATCATTCACTCTTTCATTCTTTCACTCTTTACCATCTCTTAGAACGCCGGCTCTCTGCGTGCAGGAGCGCTATTACCGGGCTCTACGGGTACATCCGACTCCGGAGCCACCTGCATTAACGTCTGTGTGTTACACCACTCTATCTCCACCAACGGAGACATATATATTCGTTTTTCCATATTCTTTTTGATACTTGGTGTTATTTTACTTGTTGGCCGTTAATCGTATAAACTACACCCTCACGGATGATATAGATCTGATCGTCAATGAGCACCTTACGTACACCATTTGCATCATTGATTCCTTCTGCATTGTCTACGCCTGTCGTAATAGTCGGAGCTTTCTGAACTAACTTCAAACCATACTGCGTATGCGTACCTTTGTTCAGCGTCACGTAATACGGGCCATAAGCCATGTTCCAAATTGCACGACCGTTCAGCGTTACATACAATTCTTGGTTATCTTGAATCGAAGATACCACCGCTATCTCATAGTCGCCGTCAGCCGGGACTGAGATACCCAACGGGTAGGTTGCTTTCTTAGCAGACAGAGCTATCGTATTCACGCAAAGCTTGGAATCATAACGACTTACCCACATCTGCGGTCTAGTCGCACTCACACCTAACTTGGATACATCCTGACCTATCGTATATACATCCTCTTTGTCGTCGTTTGTTGCAACGAAGATTCGGTCTCCAAATTTACCATTAGAAGAGATTTCTACTGTATAGCATACATTCTGATCATCAACCTCTGCTTGAGCACGACGCGGCGCATGTGATTCATAGTTTTCATTCAATGTATGAGCCACAATGCTCTTTTCTGCCTGGGCCTGTACGAAGATCGGCTGGCCAACTACCAGTGCATTTTCGTCCATATGTATTGCCGTGTATGAACCGCCATCACGTTGAGCGTTACCGGGCACGAATATTTGTCCCCAGTTACCGTCACCCGTTCCTGCGTTGAGGTATGCATGGTACAAAGCAGGGTTAGCAATACCATTCCAGTTAGCATCCTTGCCGTTATTATTGGTCGTCTCTTCATACGGTTTCACAGACACTCTCGTCGTCAGTAAATCACCGGATGATTTCTTGAAACGCAGTTTAGATGTCGGCCGAGCCAGGTAGATCATATAGGCGATACCGGGCTTCATTACCCACTTATCTTCCGCATCCTTCGCAACGGAATTCCAGTTGTTGGTGCCGCCTGTAGCACGTGATTCGCCGTTGTAATACAACAAGTCGAAATCGAGATTGAGACGCAACTGATGCCCATCTGCATCATATACATCGCCTACTGCATTCTTTGGAACACTTACCTTCCAAGGCACAGCAACAGCATACCATATGCGTTCCTGATAGCCACTTGCCGGCGACATGTCATAGTACGCGTTCGTAGCAGAAACGGTGCCTTCTCCTATAATCTCACCGGAACTCATCTCCCAATTATTGTTAGCCGATCCTTCGAGGATCAGATCACCCGTATTGAGTGTCACTCCATTCTGCACGTCTAACGTTCCCCTTACATGAACGGTTGTAACGTTCGTAGAAGCAGATACAGTCACGTCTTTACTCTGATTTTCTTTTACTTCGATATTCGCAATAAGATAAGTAGCCGTATACGTAGCTTCTCCCGCTACCGTAGTTATTTCAGGCGACCATCCAGCAAACGTATCACTTAGCGGCGTGCTTCCACGATACGAAGGAGTTGAACCATAATCAAAATCAGAATGCCATAATTCTGTTCCATCATCGTTCACAAACGTGATGGTGTACTGACGCGGAGAGACATTGAACGAACCGTTATAGGTCTGGTCCTTATCTACCGCATACAGAATCGGCTTCCATCCACTGAACGAGAATACCTGACTTTCGCTTTGCTCTTTAGTCGGATCTGCTCCGTACGAAGGCATAGCGCCATAACGCAAGGTTTCTTCTTTGTATGCCTCCTGCTCTCCGTTCAACTTCACATCCCACTTAATGAGATAGGTCTTACGGTTATAATAGATATTAACTACAGTAGTACCTTCACCTGAGATGGTCTTTTGTGAGAAGGGTTGCGCAGTAAAGCCGGTGTAGGACTTGACAGTTGCCGCCGTAGTGGTAGCCGTTGTACCTTGCTTGGTCTCTTGGTCTGTCGTTACCTCGGTGTAGTTATCGTCTGCGATGTTCTGCTGCCAGTGCTTAACGGTATAGTTGATGTCATTGCGCGCTACAAAGTTCGCCGTAATGGTCTTGTCGGCAGCAATAGCGTGGATACGAATCGGGTTGCTTGCTACCGTGTAGCCGTCCGCAGCCGTCACGCCGTCAGGCAGTGTCCAACCGTTGAACGCGTATCCTGCATCCGGCGTAGCTGTGATGTCAGCCGAAGCCGTCTCACAACCGATTCCGCTGACCGATGCCGGACTAACCGCACCTTTCGCACCCGCTTTAATAGATACAGAATGCTTGTTCTCAACCTTGCTGAATACAGCCGTGTAGGTGGCTTCGCCATCCACGGGTATCATGGCAGGTGACCAAGAAGAGAATACATAACTGTATTGCGCATTACCTGCTTTGGTCGGTGTGACAGGCACATCATCGTCATTCGGATTATAGAACGGTATGGAACCCACGCCGAACTTACCCGACCAGGTAGCACCCGCACCGTCCACGTTGTTGAGCGTGATAATGAACAGGTCGGTTACGTAGTCGTACTGTGCCGTATAGGTCTCTTTCTTGGTAACGGCAGGAAGTGTTGCATTGGGAGCATAAGCCGTGCCATTGCTGTTCTTCCAACCGATGAAGCGGAAGTAACCGTCTGCGTCACGCTTACGTGCAGGTGTACCGTCATACGCGGGTGTTTCGCCTTGTGTATAAACGGTGCGCGCGAGTTGTGAACCATCGTAGTTAGCGAAAGTAACGGCGTAGCGCGGAGTCGTGTTGTACTGCGCAGTATAGGTGATTGCTCCGGTTACCGTCTCATTATTCGCCTTAGGCGCATTGGTGAGACTATTATGCCATCCAGAGAACTCATACGCGTAGTCATCGTCTGCCGCCTTGGTCGGAGTAGCGCCATTATATACCGTAACCGTACCATAAGACTGATTCTGATCTACTTCAAGCTCTGTCTCACCATTCATCCAAGTGATATCATATGAGCGAAGGTGATTGATCCATTGTGCAGTATAATACGTAGCTCCTTCTACAGAAGGAAGTTCTGTTCCTCTTGGGTAAACTGTACCATCGGCAGCTTTCCAACCGGTAAACTCATAATCGTATTGAGCGGATGAAACCCATGATGCTGCATATTCAGGGCTCTGACCATAAAAACATTCTACCTGTACATCAGTATTATTTTTCGCTTTCTTGAACGTGATAGTATATTTTTTGGTAATCGAAGTAAATACCGGCAGATAATACATATCTTCAAATGCGTTTTCCAACTCTGCAGTGTAAGCATACTCGGTTTCGGTATCGCTACTCTTCCATCCATAGAACTGATAGGTAGCAGCCGCATCTGCTGCCTTCGACGGATTGGATACAATGGAAGCATCCGGTTTTGCTCCATAATTTACTTCCAATACTTTTTTCTTGTTAGCCGCATCATCTTTCGGGTCAGTAAAGTAGAAGGTGACATGCACAACTTTCTCTTGCCACTCGCCATTCTTATACTCATAATAAGTATCATTGGTAGCACAGCGATAAACGCTCGTTTCTCCTACTCGAGTTACTTCCCACCATTGGCATCCGGCCTCCATGGTTTGCTGGATGAAAAGACGGTTGCCTGTAACTGAATGGAATAAATGATCCCCATCTTCTGTGGCACTAGTGATTGCTACGTAATCTTTCGGTTTGGCGTAATAAACATTGGTGGATTTGTCTTTTACCACACACTCATCTACTGTAGCGAGGTTGGTCCATTCATAATTACCATTCTTATCCAAATCCATGTATGCGTAGGTATCGCCGGCAGCTGCTACACTCTTCGTTGCTGTGAACGTGCTACCACTAACACCTCCATTACGCAATTGAGCGGACGTAGTTGTGACTGCGGTATTGGTGGCATAGGTCTTATAGATCGTTTTGTCACCTCCAGCTGCTGCATTAAAGACAATCGTACCGGCATTCTCCGGGTCGGAATAGATTGCTGCACCACCCGCAGTAGTATAAATAGCTCCATCTACCTCAATTTTACCTTTTACATAGATAGCGGCATCCTTCATTTTAGAATATTCCTTTGCACGCGGACATACACCATTTACCCAAGATGGAGAATAAACCGGCAATGTCGCGTTGGTAGTCCATTGTGCCTGATCATACAGATAAAGCCCCATAGCCTGACTTTTGGTATCCTTTGCATTAATCAGCAAGGTAGCCGTCTTGTCAATCTCCAGCGTAGCTCCGGGAAGGAATACTGTACTTTGCGTTACCTTGAACTTACCGCTCAAAATATGAATCGTCATATTATTGGTAATCGGCAGAATATAATCCTTGGTGTTCATTCCGTACCCGCTTATATTGATATTCATCGATCCCAATGAAGCGGAACTATTGGTCTCCCAAATAGTACGATCAGTCGCCGGATCATAACGTTTGCGTACCCAAGACGACTCATCATCTGAATCCACGTTAAAGAAATTATCTGATGTTCCTACCAGTTTTATTCCATTCGCCGTATTCACACTTGTACTAGCGGATGAAGTCGTAAATCCTGTATATCCTAACAATTGAGAGCCATAATAATATTTAGTCGGAGCTTCGACATTCTGGATATAGTATTGGTTCACAGGGAAGGTATTCTGATCATTATCAAGCCAATTATCACTTAAATCTTTGGTTCCTTTCATGTCTTGAATATTGAACTGCTCATGGACTTTAGCTCCATTCTTTACACGGATCTCGCCTTGACCGGTAATATATCCCCATGCGTAGATTGCAGCTCCACTATTAAGAGTTATCGTACTACCTTCTTCCATGTGAATACGTCCGTAAGGACCTTGTACATAACCTATACCACCCACATTGAAGACATATTGCTCTGCACTGACTTCTATTTTCCCTGCTACATCCACGTTAGCACCGGAAGCGATGGTTAGTAGTCGGTTTTCCGCAATCTGCTCCATATCTCGCGGACGACGCTGTGGAGTTGCACCGATAGCCTTAGTCTGCGATGCTTTATAAGGAACTACCAATGTTGCGTTGGATGGTAACGAGTAGTTTCCGGCAGGCAGCGTATAAGGCTGAATCATTAATATATTATAGTTCGTACCCGCGTGGTTGCGAGCGTAGTCAAAAGCATCTTCCAACGTCGGGAAGCCACGGCTTACTTCCGTAATATAACATACATTCTCGTAAGGTACGTGGTCATTGACCGTATAGTAATAACCGGCTGCATGCTCTGCCGCATCCGGATCCACACCATAAATATCATATCCGCTCGGAACATAGAAACGCAACTGCACCATATCATTAAAAAATCCGCCTTGCACTTTCACATTCGCATTATTGGAAGCCGTATTAATCGGTGCAACAATCTGCGTGTTATTTCCAGGAGTTCCTAAAGCCTTAAACCAACCCGACTGAACTGTTCCTACAGCGGATGCGGCGAAATATAGAGGATATGAATCGTATGATTGTGCATCGGAAGTTACCTTGTCGCCCTTGATAGAGAACATGCTGTTGGAATAAATACCATACGCCGTTACCGAAGAAGTAGTAGTAGCGCTGATGATATTGTCTTGAAGAGTCAATGTAGAGGACGCTGCTCCATAAACACCATATGCCTTCTGCGAAGCAGATACGGTATAGGTACAAGTAGTACTATTGATAGTTCCTGTTCCGGTATATACACCGTATGCGTTGCGAGACCACGAACTGCTGGAACCTCTAACGGTAACGGTTGCATTGCTAAGGTTTGCAGTCTTTCCGTCTGCCACCTTGACACCATACACTTCGCTATCAGCCAGAGCCGAAGCGGATGCCTGTCGAGCCTCTACATTATATGTGCCTTCGTTAACCGTTAGTGTGCCGGCCAGATAATTAACACCGTATGCTCCTGTAGTATATGCCTCTACCGTCGCATTGGTATTGGTCAGTGTGTTCGCTCCCTTTTCTGCATATACACCGTATGCGTATGCGCCAATGGATGTCTTTGCCAATAAAGTGCATCCAGTAGCTGTCATATTGGCATTGTTACGAATGGCATACGCGTACGCGTTAGCAGATTTCGCTTCAATATCGCAACCGGTTAGCGAAATATTTTTTCCTTCAGTATTTGCCATCACACCATAAGCATACTGAGCGGATCCCGTTGTTTCGCCTTTGATAGTTGTATTAACCAATGTTGCACTTTCAGACAGATAACTTCCATACACATTGTTACCCGCAGCGGAAGCCGTGAAGGTCACACCATTCGCATTGAGGGTTCCGGATTGATGATGCAGACCATACGTCTCGCCCGTAGCGGAAACTGCTACATATGTTCCGTCTTCAATAGTAGTGCTGACAGCACCGCTCTTGGTCTGTACGGCGTAGGCATAATTGGTAGCAGCAGTAGACGTAATGGTACTATTGGTCAATTGCAGCGTACCGGCATTTTGAATACCGAATACATTCTTGCTGCCGGTAGATTCAGCAACTATAACAGCTTGTTGCTGAACGGTAGCGCTGGCTCCTGAAAGGATATTGATACCAAATACATCCGATGATGCAGCAGTAGCAGTAATCGAACCACCATTAACAGAGAGTGCTCCCGCTTTTACGTATGCACCGTACGCGTTCGTAGTCTTGGCATCTGTCGTCAAGGTCACATTATCCAGCACAGTCTTTCCACCATTCACATAAATAGCAGTAGCCTCGGCGCCGGTGGTAGTAGTTGCTCCAAGAGATACGCCACTGCTTATATTGGAAGTTGCTGCAGTATAAAGCGCGTATGCTTTTGTTCCTGCTGTGGCATCTATACTTCCGCTCATGATTGTAGCAAAACCATTTTCCGCGTAAATACCGCGTGCATCGCTCTTGGCAGTTGCTTCTACCTTACCACCTTGCATCAATAATGTTCCGTTACCTGATATATGAACACCCTGTGCAGCTGCCGTATTATTGGCTACCGTCAGGATTCCTTTTTGAAGCGTCAGTTTATTCTCGTCTGCTATTTCGGCGCCGACACTTGTAGCCGCTGCACTGCGCGTCAGTCCCATCTCTCCGGCTGCCGTGTAACTGTTATCTGTAATTGTTAACGTCACTTTATCCGAAGCACTATTGCCCTTAACAAGAATCAACTTATCTACCGCAGTAGCCGATAACTTCTTATTGTTAAGGTCGAAAATCATCGATTTCTTAAACTGCAAAGTAGCCGTAGCTGTCACGTTTTGCATCAATTGCAAAGTAGGTGTATCGTCCAGAGTATTGGCGTATGTCAACATGTCTGCCAAATTACCGGTTCGCTGACTTACGCCACCGACGAGCACACGTGCTTGGTAGTCAATCACTTCTTCTGCGACACCTTTTATAGTAGCCGTAGCTCCTGTTCCATATGCAGGAGTCACTACCATTTCAATACTGGTTCCCACCCAATCATTTGCAGTATAGGTAAAGTTTACCGTTAACTTTCCTGCACTAAACGATTTGGAAGTAATTGCAAAGTCTCCAGGACCGTCTTTGGATTGGAAAGTTACAGTAAAACCACTTGCATCTGCAGTCCAAGTTCCTGTCGTTTCTACATCAAACACTACCGAAGCAGCTTTTGCCACGGTTTTAGAATTGGTACTCACAGACACTTCTTCCGGTGTCGCCACTACGGCATTCTTAAAGATAGCCGTCACATTGGCATTCTGCGTAATGGGATAAGTATAGGAGTGCGTTGCTCCCGAACCTGTGGATTTCTGCACACCGTTTTCATACCATGCTTCAAAATTGGCAGCACTCGAAGTCAGTGTTACTACGTCTGCTGCATAGGAGTAGCCGTTCTGCGAAGCCTCCCAACCCGTAGGTGTCCAATCTCCGGAAGTAGGAGTCAATGTTACCGGTGACGTCGGCTCTTTCGTCGTAACAAACGCATTGGACGAATTTACCGTCAAATAACTATACTGTACGGTATAATTACCTCCCACCGGCTGTTTGTACACTACCGTGAAGGACGGAGCAGAATTCCAAGAAGCTTTGGCGGTTCCGCACACATCATTACCGGCATTACCGCCCCATGATCTTACCAATATAAGGTCGGCAGTTCCGGTGTTGGCTTGTGGAGTACATCCTTCTTCGGACGAACTGTTGGCATCATTGTCATAATCATACGATACCCATTTGCTGAACACATAACCACGAGCCGGCTTTGCCCACCCATACAGATTCTGATTTTTACCATTTGATCCTTTCACATTACCACTCTTAACAGCGTTCGAATAAGAATTATCCGTAACCGAGGCGGTATTGCTGGTATTGGCATATACCAGTCCTTTTCCTGTATCCGTAGCATCCACCATTGTACGTAGTGCAGTGTTGTAACTCCCCCACGCATTGCCGGTGGAGAGGGTAAAGAGAAGCACTACGAGCACAGCCCGTATGCCATAATTAAGTTTGTTGTTTCTCATTAAACTAAGTGAGTTTAAAATGTTTTTTGTCATATCTTTTTGTATCTTAAAATTTTCGTTATATTTGAATCGGTCAAGATTGGCCGATAGGTTTTTGTATCTTCAAGTCCCGTGTTATTTTCTATACACCGCACATGACGCATTGAACGCATCTACATCCTCTTCATAGAGGTACGAGCCGATTCTATTTAAGTTACTCCGCGAGTATTTCATATATCTTTTTTTACTTTTACGCATACATATATAAGCGCCGCGTAAAAAAGCGGCGCAAAGTTACAACTTTTTTGCGACATACACAACAGTTCAGGAAAAAAAATAACAAAGATCTGCATTTTGCTATACAAAGGTAGCAAAAGTGGACTTTTCGTAGGGTCGATCGGCATCCGGAGCGAGGACACAATCCTCCATCATCAGGTTCTCACAATAGCACAAGGGCTGCGTGCCGGATATGCGGCAGCGGACGAGACGGAGGTTCTTGGAGTACCAGCCGAGGTACTCTCCTTTGATTTCGGAGTCATAAACGGTGCAGTTTTCGGACTCCCAGAAAGCGTCTTTGGTATCGAGGATGGCATTGTGGATCTCGATGTTACGGGCGTATTGGAAAGCGTATTTGCCGATCAGCCAAAATTGGCTGATAGATAAATCTTTAGCATGCATGAAGGCATAGGTGCCCTGCTCTATTTTGAGGTCGGAGATCTCACCGGAACGGCAGTACCAGAATGCTTCCGCGCCATCGGTCATTCGGATGCGTTCGAGGGTCAGGTGGTCTATTTCGCGGAAGGCTTTCGGCGCATCGATCAAGCAGTCGTACAGCCGCAGATTGCGGTCATACCACAGAGGTGCCCGATCCGATTCGGCAAAGTGACAATTCCGGCACTCCACATCCTCGCATTCCCAAATGACATACTTGCCTTCGAACTCGCAATCCACGGCCTCAATCTGCCGCGACTCCTTGAGCCCCGACTCTCCTTCGCCGATCCGCACACGCTCCAGCCGCAGCCCCCTACTCTCGTACAGCGGCCGTTCCCCATCAAAATATTGGTCTTTTATGATTGTCATAAATATACTCTTGTTTTTTCTATTGCATCAATAATATTCCGCGGGATATCGGTTTGTTCCTTCGCCAATTGCGGCCATTGTTTTACTGCTGCCACGACTTGATCAATAATCGCCGGAGCATGCTTGATATTCATGTCGTACGCAACGCTTAGCAGGTCCTCTCGGGTGATATTATCCCATTTATTGTTTATCGACATCTGGTGCGTAGCCGTCCATCCTCCGGCAGGGTTGTATGCCCAGGACATATCGTACGCCGGCGAGAGATGCCAAACACCTTGTCTGTCCATTAGGAAGGAGATATTCTTCGTATGATCATCTTGATTTCTCGCAACTACATTAAACACCATGCGGCGATAGAATTCCTCCGCATCCGAGTACGGTAAGTGCAATTGTCGCATGACGGCAAACGCTTGCTCGTACGAAAACATATGCAGCCTATTGAAATCATAGTGCGCCAGGCCGCAAAGCGTCTGCATATGGATTTTCTCGCCATTCACACGATCGAAACGCTTCGTCATAAAATGAGCCCGACCGGTCTCACGGAACAACCTACATTCTGTCATACGAATGCCTGCAGCTTTAGCAATGAGCGCGTGCACGTATTCAACTTCTCCCCAATGCTCCGGATCACCTAACTCCTTGTTCGTCACGCCATCGAGTTTAATCAACCAATAATCAAACCCTTCCGGTGCAATCGTCTGACCGCTACGCACTTCGCCCGTTGCATCATTATACGCAATCACCGCTTTCGCCCGCTGTCCGCCGGCAGAAGTACCAACACGGATAATATCCAATAGCGCCTCGTCTGAATGGGAAAGATTGGTCACAAACGCTTCCTTATTCTGCAAAGCTTCTCGCGCTGCGAGCACCAACGAATCCACTTCTATTATTTGTTCCGTATTCAGAACGCGCTCCATGGAAGGCACGAATTCCAGTGCACCCATACTGCGTTGTCCCTGGAAACAAAGTCGCTCGACCGGATTGGCGTCCTGACGACCTTGCGCTGCTAACCAGTTGTCTAACAATGCACGGCCGAACGCGTCCGGAAGCGCCTCGGCTAACATACCCGGAAGTCCCAAAAAGGTCTTCGTGCTGTCCCTGTCCGGAAAGGAATATACTTTGCGAGCCAATGGCATCATCAGCGGCGCCACCTCCAATCCACCCCGAATAAATTCCGGAGCGTACTCAAAATGAGCACACGCACGACTTTCATCCCAAAGGACCGTACCTACTTTGCGTCCCCACAAATAGACATCTGCTGCTGTTACCATTCTGATTCCGTTTTTGTTTGTGTATTCGACTTTCTGATACGTTGCGGTTTACGCCCCTTACGCATGACCTCCGCATAGGCTATAGGGCTTATCGGTTCCTCTTCAAAGAATCTATTGAGCATATCCAACTCCTTCAACGCGCGCAGAACCATCAGCAAACTGAGTACCGACGTGTTCTTGCCGTTCTCTATCTGACTAATGCTAAAATCCGATAACCCACAACGCTCTGCGAGGGCTTTTTGCGAAAAATTTGCCCCCAAACGCAGCTGCTTAATCTTCTGCCCCATGATCTTCAGCAGGGCTCTATCTGACACCAAATACGGATCGTTCATTTTATTAGATATATCTATAGTTAAACACAAATACAACCAATAACTTTTGCTATATCAATAGTTATAATCAATCAAAATCCGCTGCAAAGGTAGTGTTTTTTTTTGATATATGCAAGGATTTTTCATAAAAAAAAGCGCCGAAGCGCTCTTTTTGCTACTTGTGGCTAAGTACTGCCCGGACGAAATTGCTAAACTGGCATATTTGCTTTTTGCCGGTCAAATCTTCAATCCCGGCTGCTGTTGTAAAAATTGCCATAATACAGTTTACTGAATTAATGAATTACTATTTAAGGGTTGTGCCGTTGAGGTGCTCTTGGCTTGTTCTATGGGTAACAACTAACCAAGAACCAAGGAACAACGAACGAACAACTAACGGGTAGAAGCATCAAAGATGCTTTTCCTATGCTTGATTGTCGTATTAAATACGACGGCAATTGACGAAGTTTTCTGAGATGTCCAAACTGTCCATATTGTCCAAATTGTCCAAAACTACGGGTATTTGAAATGGACAAATGGACAAAAAGGACAAAATGGTCATGCTACTTTTTTATAATAGCCATGCCGAATCTTTTGGTTTCATCTCGGGTTTAATAAAATCCCAATCGGTTCACCATCTTCCGGCGTATAAATTAATTTTTCTTGCTCGCTGCGCGATATGCCCAACTTGCCCGCCACAGGGCGCCAACCGCTCACCGCATCACGCACATCACCGATTATCGTCTCCGCATCCGTATCCGGCACGCCAAAGAACGGTGCCACTTGATTAGTGAGTCAGCCACTCTTCGATCCCCACAACCTCGATCCGGCATCCGTCTTCCTCTATCGTCTCTTTCCTGTCCCGTGTCACGATTGTCAGCTTGTCGCATCGAGTCCCTCGCGCAGCCTCCTTCGCCCCATCTATCTCACGTCTCCGCGTATCCTCGTCCTCCATGTCCCACGTCACTTGTATCACCTCTTCCACACGCTCATTGAGCTGCACCACAAAGTCGCATTCATGTCCGTTCTGCCAGTAGTATATCTTCTTGTCCGCACCCCGACGACGGAACAGCTCCAGCGCCACTAGGTTCTCCAACAGTTTACCTTTGTCTTCCGATTGCGGCATCAGCACAGCTTGACGCATTCCCGTGTCGATCATATAATACTTCCGTAGCGACTGGTTCTCTTTCACCAACGACGTACTGTATTTCGGATACCGCACAAACATATACGCCTCCACGGCCCAGTCTGCCCAGTCATATAAATCATCCTTGCTTACCGTCACTCCATTGGAACGCATGTCGTTCACTATCGCGTTGATCGATGTCGTCTTCGTCAGGTTCAGCATCACGCGCTTTAGGAAGTACCGCAGCGCCTCTATGTTCTTTATCTTATGACGTTCCACCAAGTCTCGGAACAGCATCGTGTTGAAATATCCTTGCAGCAATCGCAGCTTCAGCGACTTATCACTCGTCAGCACCACTTTCGGGAACGCACCTCCATATATGTACTCCTCCATCGCGGCATAACGTCGCGCTTTGTCACTCTCCAAATGACTATCCGCATCTATCCCCTTGAATCGGCATAACTCCCGAAAACTCAACGGCAACATTTCATAATCCAGCGTCCATCCGCGCAGAGCCGTAGATATCTCAGACGATAGCAACTTCGCATTACTTCCCGTCACGTACACATGTTTGCAGTACGACTTGAACACACGCAGCACAAACAGATCCCATCCGGCAACGTTCTGTATCTCATCGAAGAACATATACACGTCCTTCAGGTTCATCTCCGGATACATCTCCCGATAAGCTTGCAGCACCTCGTCTAACTCTTCTGTCGGCATGCCTACGATACGCTCATCGTCAAAGTTCACCCACAGTATCTGTTCGCGCTTCACTCCCGATGCCAATAACTTATTCACCGCTAACATCAGCAGCGATGACTTTCCAGCACGACGCACACCCGGAACTGTTATTATTAGTTCCGGCTTCTTAGGCAGCACAACCTCCCGTTCTATCCGTTCGAACGGCAACTCTGCCTGATTCAATGCGATTAGTGATTTGAATAACTCTTTTCTTGCCATATTCAGTAAACTTTATCCAAATTCAAGGAAATATTTTCAAAATCTTTCCTTATTTTTCGGAAATCCGCTGCAAAATTACTACAAATTATTCAAATATGCAAGATTTAGACGCAGAAATTGCATTTTTTTGAGAAATTCAGGCGATTTGGGGATAGAATTAGAGATTCTTTTCGATGAAATCGTAGAGGTCCCGGATGGTCACGAGCATTTTGACAGCCCCACGCTCCGGTTGAAAACCGAAAGTGCGCTTGATGAAGATAGCAGTCTCTACGGCATCAAGCGAGGTCATTCCGAGGTCGCGTTTGAGTTCCGCTTCCGGTTTAATCGCACTGGGCTCATACTCCAAGCGGTCGACTAAAAAGGCATTTACCTTTGTTTGAATTTCTTGAGGTATCATAATTGTATAAAGTTATCAGTTGTCAGTAATCAGTTATCAGATTTTGCGGAATACTAATGCACTATTAGTTCCGCCCATGCCGGAAGAATTGGAGAGGACGGTGTTGATGGGAGTATAAACGGTTTCGGTGACGATATTGAGGCCCTTCGCCTCGTCTATCTTATGCTCCAGATTGATATTTGGAGCTACAAAGTTATTCTGCATCATCAAAATGCTATACACTGCCTCGCTGGCTCCCGCCATCCAGTTCTCGTGACCAGTCATGGATTTGGTGGAGGAGATCATTGGAGATTGAACATTGGACATTGGATTTTCTTCGACGAACAATCGTGTGAGAGCTTTCGCTTCTTCGATATCGCCGGTGACGGTAGATGTCGCATGCGCATTGACGTAATCGATATCGGACGGTTGTAACCCGGCATCTTCGATCGCACGCTTCATAGCTATATACTCCGCATCGGCGGAAGGCATGGAAATTTCCTCAATGCCGTTGGATGAGAATCCATATCCGCATACTTCGGCAAGGATTGTCGCTCCGCGAGCAACTGCATGCTCATATTCTTCCAAGACAAGAGCCGCAGCTCCTCCTGAAGGGACCATACCATCACGGTCCTTGTCAAATGGGCGAGATGCTTTTTCCGATTCTTCATTACGACGAGACAGCATATCGGCAACATCCATCTCTGCAAAGAATGGCAAACTATGTACCTCCATTGAACCTCCCACCAATATCGCAGATTGTATTCCGTTGCGAATCAGAACAGAGGCGATTCCTATTGCATGGGATGAAGAAGAACATGCTGCATCTACACTATAACTCACACCTTTCAGATGAAACAAGGAACTCAAATGAAATACCGGTGTTGAAGTTGGTAGTGCATAAAACAAATAGGGACCAACCATTTCCGAGTCTTTCTCTTTTCGCATGATGGATGTTATTTCAGTACCTCTGGAATTACCATCATTTCCAAAGATGACCCCTACTTCGTTTGCTCGCAGATACGCGTCATCCATTCGCGCTTGTTCCAAAGCCTGGCGAGCCGCCATATAGGCATAACATGTATCTTCGGACATGGTAGCTCTTTGGCTACGCGATAATAATGGTTTCAAATTAGCAAGTGGAACATTTCCAATCAGTCCGGTACGCATGCCATACTCAATCCGCTCCGAATCAAAAATAATTCCCGAACTCCCTTGTTTAAGGCTCTCGGTGGCAGTTTGAATATCCTGCCCGATACTCGACCAGATACCCATTCCTGTGACGACAACTCTCCTACGCATAGTATCAACTTTCTTTCATATGTTTTTTGAGTACAATACAGCAATTGGTTCCTCCCAACCCAGATGTATTAATCATCGCATATTGAATCGGAGTATGAATCGTTTGCTTTGCTATCCGGAGATGTTTTGCGGCTTCAGAAGGCGTTTCCAAATTGATATTGGGCGCGATGAAATTATTTTGCATCATCAATACCGTATATACCGTTTTAGCCGCCCCCGTCATAAAATTCTCATGTCCGGTCATCGATTCGGTAGATGAGATATATGCCTTCTTGTCCCGAAACAGTTTGTCAATAGCAATCGCTTCGTACTCATCCTCATAGATTAGCGATGATGCCATCGGACATATATAATCTATATCATCTGCTACAATACCGGCATCTGCTAAAGCGCGTTGCATAGCCACATCTAATATTACCGAAGTCGGAGCAGAAATTTCAGCTCCACTGCTACACACTCCTATTCCTACAATTTCTGCCAATACATCGGCTCCTCTGTCAATAGCATGCTCATAGTCTTCCAGCATTAAAGCGGCTGCCCCACCCGAATGCACAGTACCATTCCTTTCTTTGTCAAATGGTCGGCATGCTTCTTGAGGACTATCATTTCTCGTTGACAGACCATAAATAGCATCATAGGCAGACACTCCCTCTATAGACATCGTAGAACATCCTCCTACGAGAACACGATCCTGCATACCCTCCATTATCAGTGTCGCTGCCAAACCTATTGCATGAGAAGAGCTTGCGCTTGCTGCACTAATGGTTAAGTTAATCCCTTTTATATGAAAAATCGTACTCAAATTCATCGAAACAGAAGATGATTCGCTTTGGAACAACATATTTGGATATAATGCTGTAACATCCTTCTCTTGCGCCATTATGTCTGCTACATGCATAATGTTATCTTTTGTTCCTTCACTCCCAAATATCAATCCCACCTCATTTTGACGCAAGTATTCATCCGTTATACCGGCTTGTTCCAGTGCTTGACGGGCGGCCATATATGCATATTCAGCATCCTCGGACATAGTGGCACGAAGTTTGCGAGGGAGTAATGACTTTAAATCCGGACGAGGCACATTGCCTACAAGACCGGAATGAAGACCGTACTCGATACGTTTCGGATCAAAAATGATGCCCGAACGACCTTGTTGAAGGCTTTCGCTCACCGTGCTTAGGTCTTGTCCGATACTTGACCAAATACCCATTCCTGTTATAACTACTCTTCTCATCGTTGCCTAATCAATAGATCGAAATTAGATTTTACGGAACACCAACGCGCTATTCGTACCGCCCATGCCAGAGGAATTAGAGAGGACGGTGCGGATGGGGGTATAGACGGTTTCGGTAACGATGTTTAGATCTTTCGCTTCATCGATTTTGTGCTCCAGATTGATATTTGGAGCTACAAAGTTATTCTGCATCATCAAAATGCTATACACTGCCTCGCTGGCTCCTGCCATCCAGTTCTCGTGACCAGTGAGCGATTTCGTAGACGAAATCATTGGTGATTGGTGATTGGTGATTGGTGATTTAACAAATAATCGCGTGAGGGCTTTGGCTTCTTCGATATCGCCGGCGACAGTGGAAGTGGCATGCGCATTGACGTAGTCTATATCGGTGGGTTGCAATCCGGCATCGTCCAAGGCACGTTTCATAGCGATATATTCCGCATCAGCGGAAGGCATGGAAATCTCCTCAATGCCATTGGATGAGAAACCATATCCGCAGACTTCGGCGAGGATGGTTGCTCCGCGAGCAATGGCATGCTCGTATTCTTCCAAAACAAGAGCCGCAGCGCCCCCGCTAAATATCATTCCGTCGCGATCTTTATCAAATGGTCGGGAAGCGTGAGTTGGTTCATTATTGAGGAGAGATAGCACATTGGTCGCATCCATACCAATAGCACCATGCATATTCAGTTCTGTTGATCCTCCTACAAGAATAAGGTTTTGTAAGCCATGATTTATAAGGAATTTTGCATAACCTATAGCATGGCTACCACTTGCACAAGCGGCTCCTATACTGAGATTGATTCCCCGAAGATGAAAGATGGCATTTAAGTTCATCACTACGGATGATGTCTCACTTTGAAACTGCGCATTTGGACCAAGCATAAACGTATTGTGTTCGGTTTTCATAGTTTCATACACATCCATTTGATGTGTATTGCCATCATTACCGAAGATAATACCCACTTCATTATGACGCAAGTACTCATCTGATATACCTGCCTGTTCAAAAGCCTGACGAGCTGCCATATAGGCATATCCTGCATCTTCTGACATCGTAGCACGAAACTTACGCGCAAGTAAAGGTTTTAGATCCGGACGAGGGACATTACCCACAAGGCCAGAATGGAGACCGTATTCGATTCGCTTAGGGGAAAAAACAATACCCGAGCGCCCCTGTTTAAGGCTCTCCGTGACAGTTTGCAGGTCTTGCCCAAGGCAGGACCAGATACCCATTCCTGTTACTATTACACGTTTCATGAGGCACCTGCTATTTCTTCGATTAAACTTTTTCCAATAATAGTTTCTGAGGTAGCAATCGAAGTAGTTAATACTCCAAACAAGCCCTGATATTGTACCGCCTGTCCTGTCATATAAAGATTATTTGCTTTCGCTCTAATGGGCACAAAGAGTCCTTGCTGCCCATAAACCGCACCAAGAGGATTCGAATAATAATCCCTAAGAGTCAATGGAGATGCTGTATATATTTCTTCTATTGAATCTTTCAAATCTGGATAATATGCAGATACTATGTTAACTAATTTGTTTGCCAATCTCATTTTCTTTTGTTTATAGTCATCTCCCCTGTTTTCGATTGAAGAATTATTCCATTTCTTGAATTCAGAATAACGCACAAAAGTAAAAATTTCCATTGTTCTTGCCCATTCTCCTTGATTCCGCATTGGTGGTGTCAACAAAGTGACATAATGAGGCAACACAGCGTCTTTTTCTCGCGTTGGAATAAAAATCCAATTATTATAGAATGGGAAAGTGTTTTTCTTTAGTTTAACATAACATATAAAACAAGATATGTCATTTTGTGTCGCCTTTATCCTCTCAAAAGTTGACAATCTAAAAACATCCTCATTAGTCATTTGGACAAATGGTAACGGGGACATGCCACATACAAAGTCATCCGCGTAATATTTCTCCCCCTTTGACGTTTGAGCATATGATACCCGTCCATTGTCTACGTGCACTTTAACAACCTCAGAATCGTTAAGCACTTGACCTCCATGCTCATTTATGTATAACTCTAAAACCTTAGCAAATGTATGACTACCACCTCGTATACGCCACCCGCCCTCTATATATAAGAGAAGTATCATTCCCAAACCAATTGATGGGATCTGAGACAAATTATACCCCAAATGCATCCCTACGTATTCAAATAATCCAGCTAATTTTTCGTTTGTTATGTATTTATCAATTAACTGTTTGGCTGTTATTTGCGAATAATATGCCGACTCTGGATGGCGTCTCATTGGATGAAGCCAAAAGTAATCAAAAGTGTTTCCTATTTCAAATACATCATTCAACAAATGATGGATTCCCTTTGCTTGATCTGGAAATTGAGAAATCAAATATGCCTCATATTTTTCTCTTTTTTTCGGCATACGAAAACAACGCTCCTTATCTACCCATATAACCTCTTGAGCTTCTTCATCCAAGGGCATGAAATGAAGAGATTGCTTATCTATTTGCAGATAATCCAAGAAGAGTGATAGTGCATATTCCTTTCCATACCCACAAAACACTTGCAATCCCGTATTGAACACCGCGTCTCCACGACGAAATGATTGCAGCCCGCCGCCGATGATATGGTTCTTCTCCAGAACGGTGACTTGATAGCCGTTCTTGGCAAGGAGGGCACCGGTAAAGAGCCCGCTCATGCCGCCACCAATTATACAAACCGTATGTGGGGTTTTGTCGCTCATTTTGCAGGAGCCGGTTCGTTCAGTTTTTTCTCGATGAAATCGTAGAAATCGCCCAATGTTACGACGAGATTCATTTCCGCCGGAGCAGGCATGATATCAAACTCGCGCTTGACCGTTACCATCAGATCCATATAATCCAGACTATTCAGGTCCAGATCCTCACGGAAACGTGCCTCCGGTTTGAGCAATGCCGGATCTTTCTCGTATTCATCTACGAGAAAAGCATTGGTCTTTTCAATAATTTCTTGCTTTGTCATATTTGATAATGTTTAATATTTAACGAATTAGGGTGTCACTTATCCAAAATGATCCGCGCCTCATCCGGATCCATATACGCATTCGTCGCCTCCAGATACGCATGCGCAGCCTCATAACTCTCGCACGGAATCCGAGCCGCATAACCCTGCATTTTCTCCACCACTTGCACCAGTGTCGACACGTCCCGCTGATGGCTGAATTTCTTCAGTGCCAATATATAATCGTCACGGAACACATTCGGTATCAGTACTTTAGATTGTCTCGCGTTCACCAGCTCCGCATTCATCATCACTCGCGCCATTCGCCCATTCCCGTCGTTGAACGGATGCACTTCAGCCACAATCAGATGCATCATTATCGCCCTTGCCAACGGATGTTGCAGCGCGTTATAGAGCCCAAATGCCTTCAGCAGTGTCCCGCGAACATACTGATAATCTACGAAATACGTCTCTCCCGCATGATTGTTCTGCATCTTGAATTGTCCCGGACTCTTGGCCGTTCGTGCCTCCAGCAGCACCGCATGTCGCGCTTGAAGCATCCGGATAAATTCCTCCGCACTCCCCGGTACACGCTGCATCTCCACTTTGTTCGACACTATCGCATACGTCCCCAGCACATCATGCGAATCATCATTGCGCATCGGCAACGGACGTCCCGTCGAGATGATGGTATGCGCATCCTCTATCGAAAACTCCGTCCCCTCGATGTAGTTCGAGAAATAACTCTCAAAGAACGCAAAGTTCCGGAACTCCCGGTCCTCCCATTGCCTATTCTCCACGTTGCAGAACTCATGATTCGCCAAACTCGCAAACGCATTCTGCAGCAGGTCCAGCCGTTCCGCATCGTACGGATCACCCATCGCTCTGGCCAGAGTCAGTGGCGATTGCAGAATCGACGAACTGTGCGTACTCAGTATCGCACTGATCAACTGACTCAACCGCTCCATCTCGCGTTCCATCCCCAGTCGTCCCGCAGTAGCACGAGCCTCGTCACGCAACTTGTTCAGCGCCTCTTCCCCGTTCACACGCACCATCTTCTCCAGCTTTTCCTCAATCTCGCGCTGACTCAGACATTTCTCCGCACCCTTGCTCTGCTTCGATACTTGCATGTTCTCCAGGTAGGCACGAGCCTGATGAGCCATGTATAACCCATCCACAAACGGTATATCCCGCTCATCCAATTTCGGACCTTCCAACAGATGCACCGTTATCCCCGGCAGACTCACTTTGCGTGTGTATTTGTACGTCAGATAGATATCCCCTTGACTCGTTGGCATGCACTCAAATGCCGTACGATGACTCAGTATCGCACCGGGATATAGCCTTCCGATGATGGGGAACAGATTGCGCTTGACGATATCTGCATCCTGTGCTTCGAAGTTCGTTGTGTAGATCTTCGGAGCAATACGTCTGATCTTGCCGAGCTCCAATAACTTCGATATCGCAGCCGAAGACTTCTTATCTTCACCGGCAAACACCACTTCACGCAGTATCTGGTAGGCCAAATCATTAGGATTTTTTTCCATGATTATTCAATTTTGCTGCAAAATTACGGATTTTTTTCGACTTACGCAAGTGTTCAACGGATTTTTTTATATTTTTATGGGTTTTTCTTCCATTTCGTCACCACATGCATTGAATGAAATAATCATTAACTCTCCTTTCGTAGAATCAGCACATTGAACCTTGTATATCGGTTCTGTTGATTTCTGAATACTAATCAATATTTCTTGATCCGGCGTAATCGGTTGGCGGAATTTCAAATCACGAATAGCCGCAAAATGAACCGGATATCCGTAATTTAATGCGGCGAGCTCTTCGGCAATCTGCACTACACAAGCTCCGGGCACAACAGGATGCTCCGGAAAATGTCCGGAAAAGATAGGATGCTTCGCATTGAAACGAATGGTATAAACATTCTGATCTCTATGCACTATGTCGTAAAAACTATTGCGCAGCATTGTTATCCATTGTGGCTATTTTAAGCGTAGTGGTCGCAATGATTTCACCATGTATCCGTGTTATACATTCGATAAGCGAGATATTCAGCATTTCTTGCTTAACCACCGCGTCCGTACACAATATCTCATCTACCCTGGGGAAACGCGTCACTTCCATTTGTTTAACCGCGCCAAGATATGCGATTCTGTTTCCTGCGATGACAGAACAGGTCTGCGCGGCATTTTCCATCAATCCCGATAAAGGCAATATTCCATCCGAGAGCAGCGGACAAGTGTCCGGAATAGCATAGCAGGTACGTGCACTTTTCTTGTTCATGTCCTCAATCGTATCAATGAATACAAACGGAGGCCGTTGTGGAATATAGGAAGATATGTCGCGATGCTCGCTCATGCGTTATAGGCGTTGTAAAATAATGGCACTATTCGTTCCGCCGAAACCGAAACTATTGCTAAGCACAGTACGAACGGGAGTTTCTATCGTTTGTCGGGAGAGTCGCAACGAAGCAGCACTCGGATCGATACGCTCCAGATTGATATTCGGTGCCACAAAGTTATGCTGCATCATAAGGATGGAATAGACGGCTTCGCTTGCCCCTGCCATCCAACACTCATGTCCGGTCATCGATTTGGTACTGCTTATCCATGTGCGTGAGTCTCCAAACAGGCGTGTAAGCGCTTTGGCTTCTTCCTCATCCCCCTGTTTGGTAGAGGTAGCATGCGCATTGACGTAATCTATATTCACGGCCGACATCTTCGCATCCTCCAGCGCGCGCTGCATCGCGATAAATGATCCCTCGCTGCTGGGTTGAGACATACCGACTCCATTACTGGAGAATCCATATCCGCATACTTCTGCTAAGATCGTTGCGCCACGCGCTTTTGCATGCTCGTATTCCTCTAAAACAAGTGCCGCCGCGCCGCCGCTGGGCACCAAGCCATCACGATCGGCATCAAACGGGCAACTGGCTTTGGTCGGTTCGTCCAAACGAGACGAAAAAGCGCCAAGCGCATCAAAGGCCGACATCGCATAGTAGTTCACTTCTTGTGCGCCTCCAACCAGGACCATGTCTTGCAGTCCCTGACGAATGAACATAGACGCCAATCCAATAGCATGACTTCCGCTGGCACAGGCAGCACTTACGGAAATATTGATACCGCGCAGATGGAAAATGGAAGACAGATTCATGTTCACCGTCGAGTTCATCGCCTGGAAAATATAGCCGCTTCCCAACATTGCACTATTATGATGGGCAAGCATCGTCTCGTGAATCTCAATGGTGGATTGCATAGCACTATCATTACCAAAGAGAATGCCCACCTCATTATCCAAGAGGTACTGCTCATCTATATTCGCTTGCTCGAATGCTTCGCGGGAAGCCATATAGGCATACATTGCCTCTTGCGACATCCCTACACGCAAGCGGCGATGCAAGTATGGTTTTAAGTCCGGTGTCTCTACAATTCCGGTAAGCGGGCTATGGTAGCCATATTCTTTACGTGCCGGGTCACAGCCGATACCACTACGGCCCGCACGAAGAGACGCACATACCTCCGATTGGTTCTTGCCGATACACGACCAAATGCCCATTCCTGTGACTACTACCCGTCTCATCCTAATCCTCCTGCGACGCTAATTACCTGACCTGTGATATACGCTGCCTTATCCGAGCAAAGGAAAGACACCAGATGCGCCACCTCTTCCGGCGTGCCCAACCTTCCTGCCGGAATCGTTTTCTTTAGTTCTGCTGCATCCATATCCGCCGTCATATCTGTCGAAATATAACCCGGAGCAACTGCATTGACCGTGATATTGCGCGCCGCCATTTCTTTGCTAAGCGATTTGGTGGCGCCTATAATAGCCGCTTTTGCGGCAGAGTAGTTCGTTTGTCCCTGCGTACCGTATATGCCGGCAATAGAAGTGATATTCACAATACGACCTCTATGCGCGTACAGCATTCCTTGAAGTACTCGCCGCGTAGTACAGAAAAATCCTTCTGTCGTAGCAGTCAGCACGTCATGCCAATCTTCATCACTCATAAAGACCATTAGCCCGTCCCGACGAATGCCGGCATTATTCACCAGCACATCGATATAGTCGTCCGGATGAGCCGAGAACCACGAATCTAAAGCCGCATTAATGGCATCCGGATGGCTGACATCAAAGGGCATGAGTTCTGCTTCGCCTCCGGCTTCTTCGATCAGGCGCTTGGCTTCCTGAGCCGCCGCATGATTGGATTTGTAATTGAGCAAGATCGAGCAGCCGTCTTTCGCCAGCTCAATGGCGATGGCTCGCCCTATTCCACGGCTTGCACCGGTTACTAATGCATATCGTTTCATATAAAATAAATACCTTTGCGCCGCAAAGGTACTGCTTTTTTTTGATATACGCAAGGGTTTAGGCGATTTTTTCGCCTACTTTGACGGTTTTGGGAGTGATCTGCGGGGCACGGCCGGGTTCGAAGAAAAGAACGACGTCACTGCCACCAAAGAGGAATTTGCCTAACTCAGTGCCCTGAGTTAATTGGTGATTGGTGATTGGTGATTGGTGATTTGGAAATGTCCACACAACGGAACTGACTTGTTGGACACCGACGGGAACGATGGCGATCTTGCCGAAGTCATTGGTATCGAGAACGAGCACGCCGCGCGTCTCGAGCATCTGGAAATCCGTCACGCCGCATTGATCATAGCGATACCTACCCTGCTCTTCGTCCCAGATGATGACACCGCCTCCGGCGTGGATGCCTTGGATCGTGCGACAATCCAGCACCGTACCATCGCACGGCATATGGAAACGATGGTAGTCAAAGACATCGAGGACGATATGGGTCGTTTCGCCTCCTGCAAAGGTCTCGCGATACGGGC
>Ga0247610_10001656_pt1 | contig 27250 bp, 10 predicted proteins | sample 174DNAGHGhighgp2_FD_193483 | JGI IMG/M metagenome (GOLD analysis project Ga0247610, IMG submission 193483) | Sheep rumen microbial communities from Palmerston North, Manawatu-Wanganui, New Zealand - 1742 DNA GHGhigh gp2 | ecosystem: Host-associated > Mammals > Digestive system > Stomach > Rumen...
AATATATGGTGATAAATTTAAAATAGTCAACAGTATGATGATTTAATGAAACGCTATAATGATAAAGCAAATGCTACTGAGTTCAATGATATTAATAATTTAGACTACTGGAATAGAATAATGGGAGATGAAATTGATTATTGGCGAAGATATAACACTCCAGTTACTGCACAACAATCTGCCTATGGTGGTTATATAAATAATAATAGTAAGTCTAATAAAAGAGAATATTATAACTATATGCGTAGATAAATAATTAACCTAAAAATAATTAACTCAGCCGTTGCACAATATAAAATAAAACCTTATATTTGCAACGGTTTTTTATAATCAATGTTATTATGGCAAGTTATCAATTACAAGTAGAAAATTTAAGATATGACCCAACAGCATGGCTAACAGAAGTTGACAAGAATCTTGAAAGAGCTAAACAGGAACATAGAGCTGCTGAGGTTGCGTATGGAGAAATGCAATCTAAGGCAGATATGTTTGAGAAATTAGCTAATGATGTTCAAGGTAAAGACAGTCAGGCATATCAGAACTATATAAATTTCGCAAAGACATTAAGACAACATACAGATTTATTAGCTACACAAGGTGTTAACCCTGCTTTGTGGAGAAACCTTATGCAAGCTAAATCTGATTATTCAAGAGTTATACATCCTATCGAAGAAGCTTGGAACGCAAGAGATAGAGAAGCACAAAGACAAGCTAAATATCTCGAAGCACATCCTCACGCTATTTTTGAAAAGGATGCAAGAGATATGGGAATAGACCAATGGTTAAAGAATCCTCATTATGTAGCAAAATCAATAGACAGAGAAGTTGTAGCTAATAGAGCTATGGAAAGATACAAAGCATTACAGAAACAAGTAATGGAAATGGTATCTCAATCTGGTATGACTCCTGATGCTATTAGTAGAATGACCCCAACTCAGGTTCACGCTTATGTCAAGCAAAATGCTCCTTACTTATATGAAGCAATAGAAAAAAGAGGTGTAAGTCCTGAAGAAGTACAAAGATTTATGGCTGGAGACCCAACTGCTATAGGCTCTATCTTAACTAATATTATGGATGAAACATTAGGAATGTATGGTATATCTAACTGGAATACTGACTATGACCACTTTACTCTTGACCAAAATAGACGTAGAAGAGATAATATTAATAATATGTTGAAATCAACTATTGTTGGTGAGTCTTCTAATGCTATTGGAGATAGTGAGTTTAAACCATATAAAGACGATGTATCTATCAGATGGGCAGAACTTGCTGAAAATAAGCGTCAATTTGATATTAACGATGCTTGGAGAAGAGACCCAAATAATCCAGCTAATAATAAAGGAACTGGGACTACAAAAAGAAGTAAAGTAACAACTCAAGCAACAGATATAGAAACTGATGAAAATAATATGGTTTCAGGAGAGAAATTAAGAGAGTTTATATTAGCTAAACTTGCATCAAATCAAGAAATATTTGGAAATAATCAAATTACAGATAATCAGTTAGAAAAAGCATTAAAAGATTTAAATATTTCTGATGATAAAATTTCAGATTTGATAAGTTCTGGATATTTTAATAATGATGATAATATAAAGAAAATTAGAGACATAGCTCTAACAAAATCTCCAATAAGTACAGGTAAAGGCATTTGGAGTGCTCTAAAATCAATAGGTCAATTTATCTATCAAAGTTCATCTTTTGGATTAACTCAATCTGTAATAACGAAAATTCATAATGTTTTAACTGATAATGAAGAAGAAAAATGGAAGCATCCGTATGAATGGGCAATGCTTAATGGTAAAGTAGTTTCTGCTGCTTATACTGGAGATGTAACACACAATGAATCTTGGTTTTTAAATCCAGGCGAATATGCTTTTGCAAAAGCATTTAATCTATATAAAACAGACGGTATAGATAAAGCTTGGGAAGAATTACAGAAACATTCGATGGGTGATTTGAACATAAATTCAAAAGAAGAATTATTAAAGGTATGCAAGGATAGGGATAAAACTATGAATGAAGCACTTAAAAATCTTGCAGAAGCTGGCGTAATTTCAAGTACAAAAAATGCGGAATCAGAAATACAAAATTATATAAATGACCATAAAGATACTGGTTTATCAGATACGTATTTAATAAATAATATGATTAATTCTAAGATTTGGAATAAACCTCAGATACAATCTCAGTTGGGTGGAAGTACTAAAAAAGCTGTAATCGAAGGAGTAGGAGATATAGTTGCAGCAACTTCTGCCGATGGAGAAGTTAATATTCATAAATATGATGAGAAATCTAAAGTCGTAGATAATAAAAATGTGGATTCAGATGATTGGGTTAAGTTACTGGAAGAAGCTAAAACATCAGGTAACTTTGTATTAAAAACAGTATCATTTGACCCAAGTAAATCTGGTAATATGAACCTCATAGTAAAACTTGGTCCAAAACTTGAAACATACGCTATTCCAATTCCAAACTGGAATAAAGATTTCTTGCCGTATATAAAACAATGCTTACGTGAAGCTGATTATTGGGAAAATATAGCCAATCCCTCTAACATTAAAGGCAGGTCTACAATGGAAGCTCAACAAATAATAGATTTAGTTATGAATGGCAACAGTGATATGACTCTTGAAGAATATGAAAATATTCTCGTAAATCAAGGTCTTATTACACAGTATGATGTTGTCAATAAGACAAAGGATTATTACGATGCTATGATTCAAAAATGCGCACATTCAAGAAGCTTATCTTTAAAAGAGTCTGCAATGATTAGAGCTATACTATCTTCTATAAACAGCTCTCACGACCCGCAATCTACTGTAGAAGATATAGAAACTAATAACCCTATAAGAGTAACACCTATAATGTAGTAAACAATGATACCAGAATATTTAGATATAACAAAGGGTAAAAAACCTGAAGGTCTTGACCCTGTAAAAAAAGACGATACAAATGGAAATGTAAGTAATGAAGATACATATAAAGTGTCAGCACCTACATTTCACGAACAAATAAATCCAGAAACTGAAATAGCACAAAATTATTTTGCAGGAGCTGGTGATTGGGGAGGTCAAGGTTTAACTTATGAAGATTTTGGAGAATCCTCGTATGATTATAATGCTAACACATTTGCTGACCTTGAAGATTTAAATGAAGTAAGGGCAAGAGAACAGTCAGCCTTAACTAAACTTGCTGGTGGTTTAGGTAAGTTTGGTGTAGAAACTGTAAATACAGCTGTAGGTAATATTGTAGGTACAGTTGTAGGTATAGGTCAAGGTATTTATAACAGTCTTGATGATGACCCAAATACTACATTTTGGAATGGTTTATGGAACAATGAAATAACAAGAATACAAGAAAGTATTAGAGAATGGCAAGAAAATGCGATGCCAATATATAGAAGTAGGGCAGAGCAAAATATGAGTCCTATAAGAAGCATATTCACAGCAAGTGGATTTGCAGACCTAATGTCTCAAGCAGGCTTTACTTCTGGTATGCTTTTATCTACTTGGCTTACTGGTGGTATGGGAGCGGGTGCTGGAGCTGCTTCTTTGTTAAAAATGGCTGGAGCTTCTGAAAAAACAGTTAATTTTGCATACAGGCTTATATCTGGCATAATGGGTGCAGTATCAGAAGCAAGTATGGAGGGTTTAAATAATTATAACGATGTAAAAAATCACTATACTCAAGAAATTAATAATAAATATGATAACGAAAAAGGCAAATTAACTCGTCAAATAAATCAAGAGGTATATAATGAACTAATTAAATTAAATCCATCCTATGCAACGTTAAATCCTCAGAGAAATCCAGAACTTGAAAACTCAGTAAGGGAAGCTGTACTTAAAAAGTATGAAGGTCTGTATAATGATATTGACGAAAGGAGAAATGCTGAATTACAAGATATTGAAACAAGGGCATTATCAGCAGGCTCTATGACTTTTGGTCTTAATATGGCTATATTAGGATTCTCTAATACTTTGGGTACATTGTCATTTTTAAAAGCACCAAGTGTAAATACAGAGCGTCAAATATCAAAAGGTTTATTATCTCCCATATTTAGGAGAAAAGCTGCCACAGAAGCTGTTGAAGCCCCACTTGGGGAAGGTATTTCTAAGTGGGAAGCTCGTGCTATAGGCATAAGAGAAGGATTATCAGAAGGTTTTGAAGAATCTAATCAGAAGTGGGCATCTAATCTTGCTGAACAATATTATGCTTCTGATTATGACCCTGATGCAAAAAATAAATTTTCGAGATTTCTTGAAACTGCTGGAGAAACATTTAAAACTACTTATTCTGACCCAGAAACTTGGAAAGAGTTTCTTATGGGTGCTATAACAGGTCTTGGTGGCACTTTCAATGTTGCTGGTGTGGCTAAATTAATAAATGGTCAAAAAGTTAAAGCATCTGATTTTTGGCAAGGTGGTGTAATAGAAGCTTGGAGAGAAGGTACGGCATTAGCTGAAAGGAGTCAACAAGCCTATGATGAAATGAATAAACTTGTAACAGATAAGAAATTACAAGATAATTTCAGGCTTGGTACTTTTATGTTGGCTTCAAGAGAAAGACAAATAGAAGCTGCTGCAAGGGGTGATAAATTAGCGTATGAAAATGAAAATGATGCTCAAACTTTAAGAATGATTCAAACTTTTGCAAATGCAGGAGAATTGAATACATTAAGCGCATTAGTAGGTAGGAATGAAAACCTGTCTGATGAAGAATTAAATGCTCTTGCAGAGGGTTTAACAGAAAAGAATGAGGAAAAATATGGCGATAATAAATATCACTCAGATTATTCATATTTACTAACTGAAAATGGAGAAAGAATATCAGATATATTAGATAAAGATGACCCACGTAGAAAAGAAGCAAAAGAAAAGATAGCTAAAGAATCTAAAAGGATTCAAGATATGATTAAATCATATCAACAAGCTATTAATAAAGCAGATTCTAAAACTGGATATTCTTTAGGTGTAGAAGAACTTAACCTACACGCTTGGGGAATGGTTCAAGCTGATAGAGCTGACGAAAGAATGAAAGAAATTATAGATAAGAGATTAGATGTACTTAAATCTATAAAACCTTCTCAATCTTATATCAGTGAAAATGCTGTAAAAAGTATTGATAAAACTGTAAAACAGTTAGAAAAAGAATTAGCAAGAGAAAATAAAAAACCAGATTCGGAAGAAAAAACAAAGAATGTAGAAGCACTAAATAGGTCAATAGAATCATTAAACAGATACAAAGAAACTGGAGAAAATAATAATATAGCAAATGATATTTTACAATCATTACTATCAGAAGGAAATACATCAGTTATTGCTGGTTGGTTAAATACTAAAATTGGTGATGATAGATATGTTGCAGATGAAATACTTGAAAGCCTTGATGATAACGGCTTATTAAATGATGATTTAAAAAGAGATATAAATGATGTAGTAAGGTTGTTTAAAGCAAGACATAATTATGACCAATTAGTTAATGAGTGGGCGCAAAATCCACAAGAAGTTATTGACCTTATGGATAGACAAGCTAAGGCAATAACAGATAGACATATTAAAGATTTAGCTGAGAAGTTTAATGAAGAATTTAAAAATGCTAACATTCGTTCAGTAAAAGATTTTAAATATAAACTTCCGAGAATACTTAAGAAATTAGGCGTTACAGATGCTGCAACTTTACAAGCTGTAAACCAAAGGGCTGGGCAAACTAATAGAGATTTAGTTCTTTATGGTAATAGTATTGCATATCAAAACCTATTGAAAGATAGAGTAAATAGATTGGAAGGTGCAGATGACCAAGTTAAACAAATAGCTAATGACTTACTTGATAGAAATGACATATTATATCAAAAAATAAAGTATGCCAATAAGAATCAAATAGCAAGATTGTTAACTCAAGGTATGCGTCTATCTGCTGAACTTATGGAAGTTGCAGAACGAGCTGCTTCTTTGATATATGTTGCAAAAGAAGAATTTAGACAGTCTCAAGAATCTACAGAATCAGACGCTAAATCAAATGAAGCTGCCCAAGAAGATACAGTAGAAACAAGTGAGGAAACACCTCCAAATGCAAGTGAAACTCCTACATCTGATTCTACTGCCACTGACCCTGTTCCTGAACATCAGAACCAGCAAATTCTACAAATGGAATATGATTCTGAAGATTGGTCAAATGTTCAATGGGAAGTGGCATCTACTTTAAAATCTGAAGAAGTAGATTCTCTAATAAAGAATCTCGCTTCAATAGAGGATGCTATTGACCCAGAAGCTATTAGTATAGTCAATAATTTAATCAGTCAATATAGCACTTGCCTTGTTATGTCTGTTAAGGATAAGGACTTTTTAGCTATTGCTGATATGATTAAAAATGCTTTAACATCATTCTATCAAAAAGCCAATCTACCTCTTGCGTTTATTTATGACAGCGTTAGTAACGATAAGAATGAAGTAGAAACTCTATTTAAAAGTAATAGTGGACTTAATTTTATCAATATTGATTTTCAAGATAATAACCAAGTTCCTGACAATATGTCATTGATAACAATGGTAGAAGTGTCAGAAAAGCAGGGATTTCATCAAATGAATATTACTGTCTTGAGAGGTAAACAAACTCAACAACCAATAGAAGTAAAAGCAAAAGATGAAGATGGTCTTGAGACTCAAATAGAGGTAGAAGATTCTGAAAGTACACAAACAGAAGAAACACAAGAAGAAAAGGAAGAAAATCCAGAACAATTTTCTGAAGATTCTGAAAATAAGCAAGATTTAGTTACAACTGAACAAACATTTGTAGGTGAAACAACAGTAGAACCTCAAAACATAGAAGAAGCAGAACAGGAAGTAGAGGAAACAGAAGAAGAATTAACTGAATTACCTCCACCTCCAGCTGATGTTATGCCTATAGTTGCAGGAGAAGAAAATGAAACAGAACAAAAAAGAGAAGAAAAAGAAATTCCTCTCGATAATGTTGCTAATCTCTTCTCTTTACAAGACATAGATACAAATCAGGTAACTATTAAAGCGTATGAAAAACCTTGGAAAAATAACCCAAATAAATCAAATAAAACTCTTAGAATTTATTTAAAAGGTCAAGAAGATAAAGGTTACTTTGAACTCGTCAAAGACGAGGAATATGGATATTACTCTGTTCATTTTAAAACAGCTACTGATAATCCAAATGCTAAATATAATGCCGAAAATACTACTGTCTCAACTAAAGGAGAGAGAAATATACTGTTTGAACAGTTAGCCAATGCTATTCCAAATGGTTCAAAAGTATCTACTTGGGGCAGTATATCTCCTGAAGGTCAAAGGGCTATTGATAAATTAGGTAAATTATTTAATGGTAAAGTAGTAGAACATAGAACCATAAAATCAAAAATAGATGATTCTGATGTTTCTATTCCTGTATATCAAAAGGGGGAAGAAACAAAAGAACAGTCTGAAGCACCTAAAGTAGAACAGCCTACTCAACAACAGCCAACTCAAACTCCTACACCAAAAAGAAAATCAGAGTTTGGACATACGATAGCTACTGTAAAAAGACCTAAAACAGAGGTTACTCAAAATGCAGTAGTTTGGGCAGATAGTTTTAAATATGCAGAACCTGAAAAGGGTAGTATAGACTTTGAAACAGAAAAAGCCATAAATGAAATGTTACTTCCTTTATTTAAGGAAAGTGATACATATAACTATATACATAGTGGTAAGTTAGCAGAGTTCTTAAAGAATAATCCTGATGCACCTCTCTATGTTAAAGCTTTACCTATCAAAGTTAATGGTAAGAATCCTACAAGCACTGCTTCTTATGTATTTGGTTTATATGTTAAAGATAACGGTAGGTATATATTAGTTGGTTATAAAGAACGTGGATTATCAGCATCTAAGAGGTCTGACTACGCTATTACTAATAATATGTACGATGCTATCTTTGGATTTGAACAACACTATCCAGAAGCATATTACAATAACAATGAGCTTGTAACTACTGCAACTAATATAGAGTTTATACCTACTAAAAATGATGATGGTTATTATACATTTACTAATAAAGAAGGTAAACCATTCGCTATAAACAAAATAGCTGCTACCCCTGTACCACAAACACCAAATAGAAGAAGACCTACTTCAGATGTTAAAGTTGGCAATAAATCATTAGAACAAGCCTATAATAACGGTGAAATAATGTTAGGTTTTAACTGGGGTAAAGGCAAGAAATTAACACTTACTGGTAAAGGTAATCCTATAGAAACTACTTCTAAAATAACCAATACTGGTGGTGTTATAGTAGCCTTTAAAGGCAGTGATGGTGAACTTACTCAATGTGGTGTAGTAGGTAGGGCTTTATCTTCTGATTTAATTGACAGAAATTCAGATAACAGTATAGTTAAAGCCATAGTATCAGAAATAGATAAATTACAAAAAGCTCTTAATGATAAAAATACAGACAGAGCCAAAGAAATTATCATAAAACAACTTAGTAAATATGTATTCACAAGAAACTGGAATATCAAATCTACTAAGAATGGTATTTCTATATCTATAGCTCGTACTACAGGGACTCTAACAGCAGATATTAATTTCAGTGCAACATTTGACGATATAGTAAATTCATTGGTAAAACTACAATCTATATTCTCTGCAAATGTTACTGAAAGCACTAAATTATACGATTTTCTTGCTTTATCTGAAACAATAATAACTAATTTTGAATCTCCTGCTAAACTTCTCATTGGCTTTGTTAACGAGCCTATTGATGAACACAATATGAATGTTAACAGAAAAAATGAGAAGAAAGGTCAAGCTATTAAACTTGGAGATTACTTTGTTAGAATGTTCTTAGAAAATGGTAAATTTGTTGTTGAACCGTTAGAAGAAAACAGTAAAAAATCTCAAAAAGATATTGCAACATTACTTGGTTTAAATATTTCAAAACAACAAGTAGGTATAGTATCTACAACTGTAAATACTATATTACTCGACATTGCTAATAAATTTGCTAATAAAGAAATAATTGAAATAGAAAATATTGACGGAGATATAATAAGATGTGTATATTATCCAAAAACAGACAATACAATAGAAACTCTTGTTGATGTTGATACTAACCAATGTATAGACGTTTCTAAGGATAATGTTTTAAGTGCTAACTTGAAAGAAGCTCTTGAAGAAAGGGAAGAAAAAAATGACGACGCAATATTGACAAGTGCTACTAATGAATTTGATTACGAAGAGTTGCAAGACCTCATTGAACTTGTTAATGAAGAAGAAGCATCTACTACGTCTGAACAGCAAATAGAGGATAAAATAGCCGAAAATAAGGAAGAAAAAACAGAAGAGGTACAAACTGTTAAGCCAGAAGAAACAAAGGCTGAAACAGAAAATAAACCTAAAAATACAAGGAAATCTGTTACATCTGAAAGAGAAAAAATAGCAAGAAGAAGTGAAGCTGGCGGAGAAGAAGTAGTGAGAAAAAAGAGAAGGCAAGGATTAGATTTTTCAGAAGCTGAAGATGCTACGGAACTTCCAGATGGTTTTTACGAAGCTATGTATCAAGCTGAATTTGAAGAAGCAGAAGCATATTTTTCATTAGCAAAGGCTAATAATATTAGAAATAGATTTAATGGAAATAGAGATATTTCTATCGGTAACATACTCTTAAATATTGCTAATTCAGATTCTCCATACGCAGCATTTGCAAAAGAACTTTCAGAGAGATTAGGTACGTTAAAAACTCTCAGAATAGTTTTATATCCAGAAGTTCGTAATGATAATGGTCAAATGGTATCAGGTAGATATACATCTGCTGATAATACTATAGCTATTGCTGCTAATGCTATGTCTTCTAATGAAAAATTAGATAGATGTGTGCTTCACGAAATACTTCACGCAATAGTATATAATACTGTTGATAAAGACCAAACTAAGATGTACGAAATAAGTAGAATCTTTGAAAATGTTAAAAGAGAACTACTTAAAAAGTATGGGTACACTTCATTTGAAGATTTAAAGCGAGACAGTGATTCTGGTAAAGTCGATTTAAAATATGATTTGTATGGTTTAACCAATTTAGATGAATTTATTTCTGAAATATTTACAAATCCAAGATTTATAAAAGAAGTAAATTCTATTGATAAGTCATTCTTGTCTAAATTCATAGATTGGATAAAGAGTTTATTTACTAAACCATTATCTGACCAAATACAAAATAGATTAAGAGATGTATTGAATAACTTTAATACTAACATTAATACTTCTACTAATTATCAAAATTCTGCTAAAGCATATCACGAAGATGTTAGAGATAAGGTATTAGATGAAATAAAAATAACAGATGTTAAGTTAAGTGCAGTTAATTTTGTAACTAACCTTGCTAAAAAAGCTAATGAAGATGGTGCAGTAGATACTCTATTATCTAAACTTCAAGAAGTAAATGCAAGTGAAACAAGAGAAAATTTAGCTGATTTAATTAGGTATATAGGTTCTTTTGCAGATACTAATATAAATTCTATGTCTGATTCAGAATTAGTTGAAAAATATTACGATGTATTAGCAGGTAATGAGGTAGATACGTTATTTAGTAATATAGCAGAAATTCTTAAGTTATGTAAAGACCCAGATTTTATATTATCTTTACGTAAAAATTCAAATATTCAAGAAAATAATGACGTAAATTCAAAAATAAATAGTAATTTTGCGTCCATATTAGAACAACAAGATAATAAATGCAATTAAAATGATAACAAACTGTTCAATTAATACAAACGTTAATATAGAAAATGCTTTAAAGGATAAGCTTTCAGAAGATGATTTCAACAGTCTTGTAGGTATATTTAAAAGTTTAACTCAGTCTGAGAATATAGACTTCAGCGGTGTTGTAACTGGTGAAGATGCCAAAACTGTTGTTAATTTCTTCAAAGACTTTATTAACAGTGGTTATATGATGTCTACATTATCATTTATAAATAACCAACCTAATATGCGTAAATACTTTTATATGATTTATAAGAGTACAAAGAGGGAAGGTATTAATGGTATTGTTAGAGCTATTTTTGCTATCCAAAAAAGTATAGATAACTATAAAAAATATTTAAATAATAATGACGAAGTTATAAAAGCTATTAAAGCTCGCAGCGGTCTGTTATCAAGACTAATGTCTATATATCAGGATATTTATGCTAATAATCAATATAAAAGTAATAATGTACCTCAAGATTTTAAGGATTCTGTATCTGAATCAGTAGATTCTACAAATAAGTTCTTAGCTGCAATGACTGAAGATATTATGAGGTTATCTATAAACAGTGCAGAATCACAAAAACTATTAACTCGACTTTTTGGCAAAGATGCTAAAAAGATTAATCTTGATGATGATAGGGAAATGTTTGAATCTATATTAGATAATCTTATAAGTAATAAGGTTAAAGCAGTTAACAATCCTGCTGCTATAGATAAGATGTTTTTAGCTTTAAAAAATATTGATGAAGCTCATAAGCAAGCTGTTGCAGATGGTAAATCTTTTAATAAGCAAGCAATAGCAATAAAAGAGTTTAAGAAAATATTCGGAACATCTAATCTTAGTGAGTTATCTTATTATTTTGATAATGCTTTAATTAGAATACCATCAAAACTATCTGATAATACTGATAGTTTGTTACTTAAAACTTTAAAGGACAGACTAATGGTACTTTGGCAAATTCATAATTTTGATAAGAAAACTGCCAAACCAGTAGCTTGTGCTACTTACCCTTGGACTGAAAGAAATAGAGTAACAGAAGAACAGTGGAATAAAATAGAGGAAACTGTAGGTAATGGTGTACCTGTTAAAACATTGATACAATCCTCAAATGAGGATAGTTTATTGATAGACTTCTTAAAAGATTTATCTGAATCAGAATCAAATCCTATAGTTGAAATATTAGATATAAATGAAATATCTGAAGAAAGCAGTGTATATAAATCAATATTAGACCACGAAAAGAAGTATGGACATAAGCCATCTGCTATATTTGTAGATAAAAGTCTTAATAAGGTTGACCAAAATCACGACTATGATAATATTTATCTTATAAAAGATGGAACTACTGACCACGCATTTTCATTTGCTGAGTTAGCTCACGAATGGTTACACGGACTTACTATGTACTCTTTAACAAGCGGCGAAGATTTTAGAAGAAATGTTACTATATTGAGAGAACACGCACTGAAGATGTATAATTCAGGTAAAGTAGACACTACAGGTATTGATATGTCTAAATTAAACTTAGTTCAATATCAAGGTAAACTTATACCATTTGCATTAACAAGTGATGTTGAATTAGTTTCAGAAGCTTTTAATAATATTGAATTACAGAAATTCTTAGATAGAATAAAATCTCCATTTAAGACAAAGAAAAAACAATCTATTTGGGATTGGTTAATGAGTAAGATTAAAAGTCTTGTTAATAACATACTAAAAAGTGTTGGGCATAAAACTGGAACTAATACTGTATTAAGTGAAATACTTGTTACAGGTGCTGCTGCTATGCAGTTAAAAATGACAGAAACTAAGACAAGAACTAAGATTGAAGGCAATGAAAAAATAACAGAGGATTATGATGTATCCTATACAAATGATATTTCATACATAAATACTGATGATGAGGGTGCTTTACAATTATCCCCAGCAAGATTAATAGACCAAGATTATTCTAAGTCTGTTATAAATATGTGTAATGATTTATCATCTGTTGAAGCTGATATATTAGCAAAAGTAAATAATGTCATCACTCCAGCTACTAACTCCAAAGGCAGCAGACTTTATGAATTTTCTTCTTTTATTGGAGAATATAATAAAATGTCTGCTGAAGAAAGAGACTTGAATAGCATAAATAATACTAACTATAATAGTAATACTGTAGCTTTTCTACATTTAAAAGATAATTTAAGTGGCTTTGGTGTGCAAAGTATGAATTTAGGTATTAATAATGCGTTTGCAGCAGCTGAGAAGATACTTAATTTAGATGGTAGAGTAGTTACTTTTAGCAATGATTATCTGAATAAAGATATGGTTGACCACAAAATAGACATTAAATTATATGATAAATTACTCAAGAGTGGTTATAAACCGTATATAGAGGGAGATATGGCTGTGTGGACAAAAGAAAAATTACAGGAAGGAGAAGAACAAAAGTTTTTACTTGATTCTGAAATGGTAGATAAGTTAAACCCATCATTTGTTATGCAACAAGATACAGCTGTTATTCACCCTTCTATAAGACTTAGCGAATCATTTAAAAGAAGTACAGATGTTTTAACTATTGCAGCTGATGACCCATTATATGACCAAATGAAAGCTCTTAATGTTGGTACTAAATTAATAATTCACGATAGAGTTATGTATTTTGGCAATGTAACAGCTATAACTGAGAAAAAAACAGGCGGCTTACAAATTGCAGTAGATTTACAAATGTCTGAATATACAGATATTGATTTAGGTACTTTTGATACCTCTTTATTTGATGATGTTAATGATTATGAAGTTAAAAACTCTCAAAATATAGAACTTGTATTCGGTGCAGAAAAAACATCTTGGAGAACATCTATGTTAGCAAGAGATTTATTGCGTAAAATAAGAACTAAACTTATGGATGTTAAAGTTCCTGATATTATAGGTGTAGAAGATAGTGAAACAACAAGAGCTTCTATATTCTTTGCATCAAATACATTTGATTCTGTATGCAGAGAACTTAAAGAGGAATACAACAAATATATTAATGATGAAGATTATAGGTTAGAAAAAGAAACTGACACTGTTAGTTGGGAAAATGATGTATTTGACCTTGATTGGGATGATGAAGAAATAAATAGACGTGCTAATGAAAGAGCTGTTAATAATCTTCCTAAATATCAGGAAATGTTGCCATATTTTAATATTATAGCCAAGAAAGCTGCTAAAGAAGTTTCTAAGGAATTAGGAATAATATTGACATATTATACAAATTTAACTGAAAAAGACGAAGACTCAGATGGTGAAATATCTATATCTACAGATACTCAGGATGGCAGTAATAATGTAGATGATTTTGAAGGTGTTACTGAATCAGATGATTCTGATGAATCAGATTCAGATGTTATTGAAAGAGACCACTGGGTAGTATCATCTTCGCATCAAGATATACACGATACTGTAAATATGCGTATAAGGAAAGTATTATCAGGTGTACTTAAATCTACTTCTACAGGTGGTGTTATGCGTGATGATATGTATAATATATTGTATGAAGATGAAAAGGAAGTATTTAACGTATTACTTAATATATGTGCAGGACTTCAGACTATTGACCAAATGTTAGAAGCTATTGAAAATTATGCGGCATCTGGACATCCTAATTACTATGTTATATTTGATACAATAGAAAGCAAAGATGACCTTAAATCTTTATTTTTTACAGGTTTATGTTGTCAAAGAAAGAAAATAGAAAGCTGTGTAACTGTAGAAAATGGTGAAGATAAAAACACATATTTAAGACACGCAAATAAGGATTCTAAATACGAATGGATTGAAAAATCTGTTAATAGTATGATTGCATCTAAAGCAATTAATACTGTGTTTGCATTAAACGGTGCTAATACAATAGCAACTTTATCCAAAAAACTTGCAAGAGAAGAATCTATAAAAACTGTAACAGCAAAAGTAATAGAAAAAATACAACAATATTTAAAAACGGTAGGTATAGAATTAACTGGAGATGATATTAGAAGAACGTTTCCAAAAAATGCTACTGATAAGTTTACATCTTTAATTACTGAATTATCTGGGATAGCTAACTATTCAGATAAAGCATTAACAGCTGAAGATTATGGTGCAGTAAGTAATTACTATAAAAACATAGCTAAAATATTAGAGGATGCTATTCCTATTGCACAACAAAATAGAACATATTGTGAGGGTAAATTATATCCAACTTACAATAAGCCGTCTTATATATCTAAGCAATTAGATACTTTGAGAAATCTTAATAAGACAGATAGACGTGCTTATATGGATAAAGAGTTTAAAAAATTTTCACAATATTACACTAAAGATAATCTCGCTCTTATGATAAGAGCTGCTGAGCAAATGTCTGAAAGTAATGCAGAATATTCGGGATTAGTTGAATATCTAACTAACTTACAAAGAGTTCAACAAAGTTATGGAGATAAGGAAGTTAGTATGAGATTATCTCACATTAATGATACTAATCCAGAGCTTTCTGATGCTTTAGCTTTACTTCACGATGAAAATGGTAATCCTTTAACATTTAGAGAAGGTAAATGGAATTATACTTGGCTTGAAGATTTATATAACAATGATTATGTAGATATTGAATTATCAGATATGTTATCATACGATGGTAAACAATATGCAAGATTATCTGAAAAAGAGTATCTAAAAGCAATGTTTTTAAAATTCGGAGGTCAAGGTAAAAAGATTGCTGTTACTGTTCCTATTTATGCTGATGCTAACTGTTGGAACTTTATGTATTGTAAAAAACAAGGTTCTAAAAAGAAAATATTAGCAGGATTTAAGAGAATAATGGAATCAGAAATAGCACGTGTAAAATGTGTAACTGATAGACATAATTTAAGACTTAAAGCTATTGAAGCTTTTAATAAATTAAGTCCAGAGCAACGTGCTGTAACTTCTATAGGTTCTATGGAAGGATTCTCATATCCTATTCCAAATTACGACATTGAAAGCAAAATAAAATATAAATCAGACGGTACTATTGATTTGGATTTGTATATAGCGGAGTCTAAAAAATCTAAGAATAGAAACGGCTTGAAATATCAATATTTTGAGTATTCTACTGAAAAAGGTTCTATGGAATCTCAAATAGAAGCACAGCTGAATGAGGAATATAATAAATTTTTAGATTATGTGCATAAGATTTTTAAAGTAGAAGATGAGGACGGTGTAACATATCCTGAACTTCCAAAAGAAGAGTGGCTTGAGACTTTCTTCTGGGAGCATTGCTATGCTGTATCTCAAATTCACGCATTATCAAGCAGTCCAGTATTCTATAAAAACGCTATTGATTTTCAAAAGCGTTTTAAAGAAGTATATGCTCTTACTTCCAGATTAAATGTAAATGCAGAAGGCGGTAGGAGATTTGAAAGGTCTATAGGATTATCTGACAGAATACTTGACGATTTTAAAGATGTATTTAAAAAGACTATTGGAGATAATGTAGATAAAATATTAAAAAAAGCAAAACATTTAACTCCTGCTACTAAGGCATATATTAAAAAGCAACTATCTAAGGTAAATGCTACTGATGCACAGGGTATCAGAACGCCATCTTCTTACATAGCTATTAAAAAAATGTTAGGAGAATGGGGAGAAGATGCCCAAGCAGCTTGGTCTGCCCTTAATAGCGGTAAAATGGATATACACGCATTTAAATTACTTATGGGTATATTAAAACCATTTGTTAGAAGTGCATATACTGTATCTTCAAAAACTGACTATGGTGATATTAAAGTACCTTTGCAACATAAAAACTCTGAATTTATGTCTGTATATGGACACGATACTGCTTTAACAAGTTTAGGTAGAAAGGAATTAATATTATCTGCTTTAACTGATTTTATGGAAGCGTATAATATAGATATTGCTAATTTTGAATCTGCTGTTAAAGTAGGTAATCAAGCTCCAATAGATTTAAATAACTGTAAATCATACAAAGATGCTATAGATACTCTGCACAAAGCCTGTGGTATAGAGAAAGGTTCTTCTGAATATATTAAGAGTCAAATAGAAAAAGAAACAGACGAACCATTTATTTTTGGTAATCCTGAAGTTATTAAAACAATACCTTATCAGGATTGGGGTATTGTAGCTCCTAATCCAGAACACTTCACTGATAAGCGAATGAAGATTGGTTCTCAAATTAGAAGAGTTATGAAATCAGATATTTTAGCAAATGATGATTATGAATTTGAGGATGTTGTATGGAATAGGACTAAAAATGAAGATGGCAGTTATTCATATAAAAGAGAAACTAAAACAAGAACTATGAAAGGCTTTGAAGTTTTAGAAGCATACGATAAATCCATTAAAGATAATTTGTCAATATCATTTGAAAAACTTGAAGAATTATTTAGAGATAAAGACAAATTAGCAGCATTTTTGGACGAAACTATTACAAATGATAACAAACTATCAGATGACATCAAAGGACTGCTAAAACGTGATGAAAATGGTGATTTTATAGCAATGGCTGACCCACAATACGGAGATAAAATACATCAGATACTAATGTCGAAAATTAGAAAAACTATAACTGAACAGAAAATAGCTGGTGGTACTTGTGTACAGGTATCTTGTATGTGGGATAACAGTCTTTCATTACATTTTAAAGAAGATTCAAAAGGTAATACAGTAGTAGATTATGCTGATTGCTATTTACCTTGTTATATGAAACAACTATATTCATTCTGTATAAATGATTTTGGTTTTCTTGATTTAGACAGACTAAAACAAGAATGTATGAAAAGAAATGCTATGGATACATACGAAGCATTAACTACAATGATTGGTTATAGAACACCTACAGAGGGTGTTTCTTCTGCTATTCCTTTAAGAGTTAAAGGATTTATGCCACCACTATCAGGCTCTTGTATAGTATTACCAAAAGAAATTACATTCTTGTCAGGTTCTGACTTTGATGTGGATAAACTTTATATTATGCGCCACGAATTTACCTTTGATAAAGATGGATTCCCAAGAGTAGCTAAAGAAGGTACTAAAGGCAATAATAATAAACTTGTCGATATGATGTTAGGACTTATGAGTACCCAACAATATGCTGAAAAATTCTTAAATCCTTCTGGTAGTTTTGATGACCTTAAAAAGAGTGTAAATATTATTAATATTCTCAATAATACTCCAGCAGGTTCAGTATCAGTAGTAGAATTAAGGAAATTAGACCCAGATGCTGTGGAAGATTTTATCTCTGATAATAATATTAAAATTACACAAGATTCTGCAAGTCTTTTATCTCCGCAATTTCAATCATATTATCACGAGCAAAATTTCTCAGGTAAGAATTTACTTGCTACTTGGGCAGTGTATAAATCAGCTATTGATTTATTACAGTATTGTAATATTGAAGTTACACCAAAATATCAAATTAAATATAATAAAAAGACTAAAAAGGTATTATGTCCTCAGTTTATAAAGGACGGTAAAACAGATGTATTTTTAACTCAGATTATTAAGCAATATTTGGCTGCTTCTGCTGATAATACAAAAGACCCAGTACAATTTAAACTTGGTATAACACAAAAGAATGTACAAGCAGTAGCTTATCTATCTCTTATGGGATTAGATTCAACAAGTGTCGCCCTAATTATAAGGGCAGCTAATATGTGTACTAAAGATGTAAAAGATATAAACCGTAATGAAATTGCAGGTGCAATAGCTAATCTTGGTGATGATACATTAGCTTACCCAAATAATGATACAATAGAAGCTGCTGCAATATTAATGAGTGATGCTGCTAAGGCTGGTAAAGTTATGAGTGATATGATTTCTTGCTTACGTGAGGATAGTCAGAAAGGTGCTTTGAAGGAAAATATTTACAAAACATTGTCTTTAAATCAGAAAATAAAATCTGTAATGAAGAATTTAAGTAATGGTGAAGTATTTATAATACCTAAAGGTAAAACTTTACTTATGACTGAAGGTACATTATCTTCAAAAGTACAGAATGAATCTTTGGTAGGTAATGTTCAACAGTTTTATGATTACGGTGTAAGGTCATACTTTGAATTTACTGGTGAAATGTTCCCTGAGTTTAATAATACTTTTGAAGATGCCTATTCATTAGGCTATCATACTAAAAATGGCTATATGTCAGAAAGTAATTTTAGAGATATGACTAATCATTTGTATTACTATCACATACTTGGACTTGAATTTTTTGGAAACAGTATTGATAAAAATGGCAATAAAATATCTACTGCTGATAAGATTAAGTCATATAAAGAAAATATGCCTAAATACTTCAAACAGTTTATGGTGAATCATCCAAATCTGTACAATAACCAATTTATTAAGCGTTTACAATTAAGAGTAGTAGGCAATACAGAAGTATTAACATTGCCTAATGCTTTCCAATACGAAAGAGGTGATATGAATACTATTAGAAACGCTTTCTTAGATTTATTTACTGATGAAGATAGGGAAGTAAGAGTTCTTGCTTGGAACTTGGTTAAATATAGTATTTATAGACAAGGATTTCAAAGAAAAGCTGATGGTTATGGACATTTAATTAGTAGAGATTTACTTACTGCTATTCCTGGTTATACAGAGCTTATGAGAGATTTGCAATTAGGTAATGTAAATAATGGCTCATTTAAAATGCAATTTTTATGTAAAAATACAAGTTTTACGCAGTCATTACCAGTAATTAAAATAGGTAAAGGTAAGGGTAAAATTGCTGAAAAAATATTTAATGAATTATATTCTCAGCATAAAAATAACTATCAAGCCTATCCTAAATTCTTTATCTGTAAAAATAGATTATATGCACTTGACGAACTCCTTACTTCTGAAGAAGGTGTTATAAACACTGATTACAGAGGTTATGAAATAAGTAAAGAAGATGGATTTATAAGTTACGATACAGAAGGTTATAATATTGATACTAACTCAAAATCATCTCAAATAGGTGGGGAAGGCTCGTCAGTATCTACTGCTTCTGAAGATAGAGGATATTTCCAGAGAAAACGAGATGAAAAAGATAATAATCCAAGTGAAGTTTGTTAAAATAATAAAATATGGCAACGTGTGAAGTAAAATATCCAACAGTTACCACTGCTGATGGTAAAGAAATAGAAGCACCTTTATATAAAGCTTTAAAAGGTGTTGTTGATATATTAACTGCAAGAGAATTATATAATGATGCTATTTCAGAAGATTTCAAAAAAGAAAAATTCTATGCTGATATAGCGTTAACTAATTCTTTTGATGAATATGGTCAACCTACATTAGAAAGTCTTATAAAATATACAGATTTATCTAAAGTTATAGATAAAGTAATTTACGCAGAGTCTGTAAAGAAGGAACTTTTTGGTGATAAAATAACAATAGAAAATACAGCAGATTTTATACAAAGTTTAGCTAAAATAAGAGATTGGAATAGTTCTCACGATTATTATAAAGCTATCCTTGTAAAAGAATCTGACGGCACTCTCAACCTACAGATTAATAAGAATACTATGTCTGTAGCAAAATTAGTAGCAAATGTAGATAGATTCCTCGAAAATATGGAACAAGTTAATGTTTCAGGCGCAGTAAAGGATTTGTTCTCTTTTTATATGACTAATTATAATGTTATTAATTCTACTTCTACATTAAATCCAGACCTTATTTTAGAAAAATTGAATATATTAAAGTCAGGTAAAGCAGAATATAATGACTTTGTATCTGTATTACCTAATCTTCCTGTATATTCTAATAATTTAGGTCTTAGAATGTCTAAATTAATAGCTGAAAATACAAATTTTTTAGCGTCTTACATTAATAAATATAGTTTGCTTCCTGGTGTTGGTATGGGCGCAGTAGCTGATGTAGTGTCTAAAGACCCAAAGAAATATGCTGGTATTGTTAAGAATCATTTTTTATATATGGCATATAAAAATTCCTTAGTATCAGATGCAATGCTAAAAGGGTTAGAAAATGCTGAATATATAGAAAAAATGATTAAAAGATTGAACGAAAATCTTACTAATGATTTAAAATCTATACAATTACCAGAAAAGGAAAAAACAGATAATACTGTAGAAGTACCTAATCTTGAAATAGACTCTAATTATTTTCAAAAGAAACTCAAAGAATCTGCAAATGCAGAAACTAATATTGTAAAAAAGATTTTGTTCTTAGAGAAGGACATTATTAACAGAGCTGGTAAAACATACAGTAAAGATGAAGTTAAGAAAATAGCAGCAAAGAGAAAAGCACTTGAAAAAGTTGTAGAAAGTGGCGATACATACGAAGGACTTATAAATTATTTGAAAGATACTATTGATTATTTAAAAGAATTACAACAAAATATTAAAAAAGATGACCCATTAAATAAACAGGCTAAATCATTAAAGATTTTACTTGATAAATGTAATGAATATAGTAATATTGTTGATTATTTTAATGAATATATAGATAACAGTCAATTTAAAAACGATGTTAGAGATTATCTTGTTTCTTTATTAGAAAAAGAAGATATACAAGAAAATATTGATAATATAACTTCTGAACAAATGGAAGAATATTATGCTCTTCACGAGAATTTAAGACAATATAAAAATATATTTGATGAATATTTTAACAATGACTTACAATTTCACGAAGTAGATACTTTGACTACAATTATCAGTAAATTTAATACTAACTTAAAAACATACGCAGTTGAATTAACTGCACAATTTCTTGAACGATATCAAACAGAAGAAGGTTCTGTTATAAAGTGGGGCGAGCATAAGGGAGAACAGGTAGATATAAAGCAATTATTATTAAAATGTGAGAATGATGTAAATCTTTATAATAAATTATTTAGTGCAATGTCTGACTGTCCTGATACTATATTCAGACTAACAGATAAAGCAATGAAAATACAAAAGGGTAAAGCAAGAATTGAAGCCCAAGAGCTTATGCGTCAAATAAAGATGGAAGCTACTCTTTTGGAACGTGCTGGTATTAGAGATTTTTCTTGGCTGTATGAAAGATACTCAGATGGTACTAAAACAGGTAGATATATAACAAGAGAAGGTAATCCAGAGGAATATGCAGAAATAGAAGCAAATCCTGCTAAAAAGAGATTCTATGATTTCTTTATGAAAACTAAGAATAAGCTTAATATGATGTATCCAGAATCTGCAATTCCAGACCCTAATAAAATCATAGGTATCAGAAAAGACAGATTAGAAAGATTGAAATATGCTAAGGGTATAAAAGGTTTTGGTAAAGAAATTTTAGAAGGTATTAAAGATAATTATATGGAAAGAAGTGATGATGATGATATTGCTGGTTATTCTGAGCTATTTACAGATGCTTCTGGTAATGAATTTAAATTACTTCCTGTATATTATAATAATTTTAATACCTATGATGCCGAACAAATGAGTGAAGATGCAGTATCTACATTAATAGCTTATGCAGCTAAAGCAGTAGAATATAAGCATCTTAATGAAGTTATAGATTTAATAGAAGTAGAGAAAATAGCACTTAAAGAGAGGTTAATACCTTCTACTGACGGAAAATTAAAAGTATTAAACTTGTTTAACCGCAGTTTTTATAAAGGAGATAAATCTGTAACAGCTGATAATATTGTTTATCATAAAGATAATGGTACTTCTAATGCTTACAAAATGTTTGATGGCTGGGTAGATATGCAATTTTATGGACGTTGGAGAGATAGAGAAGGTACTATAGGTAATACTAATATATCTACTGCTAAAGTTATAGACCAATTAAACAAAAAAACAGCAATGGCTTCTATGTCATTAAATATGCTAAATGGTATTGCTAATGTACTTACTGGTTTGTCTCAAACAAGAGTTGAAACTATTACTGGTACATTTGGTACTGGCTATTTTTCTATAAAAGAAATGGCAGAAGCTGATGCAATACTAACTAAAGAAACTATGCCATATTTAGCAGAGTTAGGTAATAGAGTAAAAACAAGTAAACTTGCTTTATTATCTGAAATGTTTAATGTATCTCAATCATACGAACAAGATGTATCTGAAGTAGAATGGCACAGAGATAACTGGGCTAAACGATTTATGACTTCTGGAGCATTAGGCTTTTTAAATAAATCGGGTGAATTTATGATGTCTCATAGAATAGCTATAGCTTCTTTATTACACACAAAAGTAGTCAATAAAAACGGTGCTGAAACAAGTTTGTATAATGCTTTAGTGAAGGAATATTTACAAGAAGATGGTACGTATGGTAAAGAAGATAAAGGCTTAGGTGCAAGATTAACTCTTGATGATACATATACTTTAAATGGCAAACCCTTTGTAACTTATGGCGATTCTCAAATTAAAATTGAGAGGAAATTGTTTGGTATAATATCTAAGAAAATGGGTATTTATAATAAACAAGATGCTAACTTAATACAGAAAAAAGCTTGGGGCAGACTCATTTATATGTTCAGAAAGTGGATTCCAGCAGCTATTGATAATAGATTTATGGAGTTACAGTATAATTATGATACCGACGAATGGAAAGAAGGTTATTATAGGACAACTTATAATTTCATTAAACAATTAATAGCGGAAAGAGAAGGATTAAAATTAGAGTTAAAAGTAAAATGGAGAACATTAGAACCTGAACAGAGAAATAATATTATAAGAGCATTAGCTGAATCTGGTATATTTATAATGTTATTAACTTTACAAAAGATATTACCTGAATTTAAACCTGATGGTGATGATACAGATAAAGATAACTTTTGGGACTTTGATGCTCAATCGTATGCTTATAGTTTACTATTTTATGAATTAATTAGAAGATGTTCGGAACAAGCTGCATTAACTCCAATATCTATAATTAACCCAGACCAAAGTATGGCATCAGAACTTTTAAAATTTTTTACTTCTCCTATTGCTGCAGCTAATACAGCTCAAGATAGTTATTCAATACTTGGATTGCTTAATCCTTTTGTATATTTTGAAGAAGTAAAAGCTGGAAAGTTTAAAGGTCATACAAAAGCTTATAAAATAATTATGAGCAATAAATATTGGAATCCATTAGGAATGATTTGGCATAAAAACTTTCACCCCGAAGAATATGCAGGATGGTACAAATAAGCTGACGTTGAAAAAAAAATAAAAGCAAGTACGATTTCTCATACTTGCTTTTATTTATTGTAACTCGTCTAAACATTGTCTTATATTCTTTTCATCAATAGTTTCTGATACAATATCAGCCCCTAATTGATTTGAATAAGGAATAGACTTTAGTATATAGACTACTGGATTTTCTTTATTACGTAATACTCGCCCTATTTTTTGAATAAAAGGACGAGTTTGGGCATCTGTCTGACATATTACTGTCACCTCAATACCTCTGAGATTTAATCCCTCTGTTCCCATTTGACAGAAGAATAATTCAGAAATTTCTCCATCATTGAACTTTTGAATAGAATCATCCGTTCTATGTTTTGAAGACACACAATTAATGTTTCCACTTACCTTTATCATTTGGTCTATGGAAGCACAATAATATACTATTTTCTTGTTTTCCTTTCGGAGTTTGCTTACTAATTCAGTTAAAGCTTTTGTCTTAGTATTAGCCAAAAATCTTTTCCGTTTTATTGCAGCCATTTTAGCAGCATTTTCAAAACGTTTTATTTTCAGCATTTCATACCTTCTTGTAAAAGACAAATATTGCCTTGTCTGAAATTCAGACATTTGCACATTTACTATATTAATATCGGGCATTTTTAATTTGCCTTCATTAATACAGTCAGATAGAGTTTGTTTGTCAATCATCAAATCTCTTACGTCAGATTGAAGCATTTTAACATTATCGGATGTTAGTGTTGCTGATAATAATATAATATTAGCATATTGTAACTTTCTAAATGCTTTCATTCTTTTTTCAGAAAATAAATGATGACATTCATCACATATAATAAAATCCCATTTTTGGGAAGTCATTTTATGTAATGAGGAGTAGCAACAAAATGTACTTTTAGACATTACTGTTCTGCATTTCCATTTTGCTATTTCGTCTTTCCAGTTTTGAATATGGGCTATTTCGGCTACTAATACTAAAACTTTAGGCTGTCTCAATTTTGCCTGTTTGACATAATCTAAGGCAGCCTTAGTTTTACCTGTACCTGTTGCCCATTGGAGCAGTATGTTCATTCTTTTGTTGTTTTTGCTTTATCTATGACCCAAATATAAATTTGAACCATAAGATTTACCTTGTCGAAATTAAATGTCATTGTTTCTTCTCCAGTAGGGAATAAAGTAACAAATTCATTTATTCTTAACCAACCTTGGATTCTCCAACCTTTATTAGTCCACTTAGAATCAACGTGAACAATACTCTTTATTAAACTCTCATACTTTTTACGGTATTTAGGTTTCAGAGAGCTTATTATTTCGTCTCTTATTTGAGAATTGTTTGACTGCTGATTGTAAGTCATTTTAACAAATCCTTCTGGCTGACATATAAATGGTTCTATTATCATTTTACTTTTGTTAATTGTTTTGTTTTTGGGTCTAATACTGTGATTTCTCCTTTTTTAAACCCTTCAAATGCAAAAAGTTGTGGAGGATGGAAAGCTATTCCACAAGTTTCAAAGTCCATCATAAGAACTATTTTATGTGCTTTTCTTATTCTATGACTTTTGTTTCTGTATTTATGTATATTAATCTTCTTCGTCTTCTTCATCTAATTCTGAATACGGCACTTCTACCGATATACCATCTTTTTCGATAACAAGATTGCCTTCTTCGTTAACTGCTATACTGTAACCATTGTCTTCAACGCACTTGAAAAAGCCTTCTTGTATCTCTTTCTCTTTACGTAGTGCTTCTCCTTTGCTTTCCAAGGCAAGTTCAACAATTTTCTGCGCTTCTTTAAGAGTATAGAATTTGTTGTCAGGCAATTCAAATTCTTTAGCATAACTACCATCTTTCTGACATACTTCTACCATAAAGATATGGTCAGCAATATCAGGCACACCATAGAACTTCACAAAATGGTCATTATACAGTTCTGTATTACCATCTTTGTACTCGTATTCCAATACCAAGCACTGCTGCTTATCAATGGGATTACTGTCAGTCCTTACTGCAATATAGGGGTTGCTTGCAATAGGACGTTCAATAGCCTCACCAATGTCCCAAGTAGTCATAAATTTGCCGTTGCCACAATGAATAGAGAGAACTTCAAGTTTAAATGCCAAAGCCGCTTCAAGCATTACTTTGTCAAGACTTGGCTCTTTCTCCATAATCAAATCAATGATTATCTTGTGCAATGAATGATACCGTGTGTCTTTATACTTATCTCCGTATGTATGTATCATTTCGTTGGCTAACATCAAAGCTTTATAATTCTCGGCACGCCAATAAAATGTAATGACATCATTGCCGATTTTTATTTCAACTTTGTACAATTTGCCTTTTTCTATCGTAGACATAATTACCTCCTTTCTTTTAAAAGTTATACATATATTTTACTGATGTTTTAAAAGACAGCCAATACATATAGAATACATATTGACTGTCTTAATTGTTAGACATTGTTACGCTGTTGGATAGATACACTCGTCTTCTTCACTGTACTTTGAATATTGGAAGCTATCAAAGTCTTGAGTCATATCATCGTACCTTTCCTCAAGAAATGCTTTGATGTGTTTTGCCAATTCTACTGATACTATAGAGTCTACATTATCAAGATATTCTTGATATTCAGTAAGTTCTTTTGTATAGTCTGCATCATTACATTCTGTTCTTCTAATGTATTCAACTGCATTGAAGATAGTTTCCATCAAACAAAGACCTTTTGCTGGGCTATTTTCGTTAAACTCAGCTATTATTAGGGGTGGTACTGCATCTGTGAGAACTTGTACTTTGAAACATATCTTAAATTCAGGACTAAGTTCAGCATAGAACTGTCCTTTAATAATATAGGTTTCAGTAGTATCATAATCCCAATATTCTACAACTGTCATTGTCCATTTGAGAAGTGGTGTTTGAGGTATGCCATTAGCCATTGAATTGATTTCTTTGTTAATGACATAATTACAGCTGCATACTCCATCATTGTACTTGTCTCCAATTTCTGCAATTTGTGTAGCAAGAAAATCAATACAAGTTTCAGTGTGGTTAACATTGATTATTGCTTTAAGGGTATCACTGACCACTTGTGGTACTCTTTGCAATTCTTTGTATGTTTTCATTTTATTTTGTTTTTATTACTAAATTAAAATTACAATGAATTAAATACGTTAAAAAATACAGCACATATATTTCTATACGTGCTGTAATGTTATTAGTTGTTAGTAGAGCATATCGCAAATAGTGTCAGCAGCTTTAGTGGAACATTCATCAACTGTTCCGCTGATACAGACACCACGTTGAATTACCAAAACTGCTTTCTTTGTGTGTGTGGCAGCATCTTCTTTGACAACTTTGCGCACAACGCCACCTTGCGCCCAAATTAACTTGTCTTTTCTGTAATCCATTTTATTGTCGTT
>Ga0247610_10001657_pt1 | contig 27248 bp, 10 predicted proteins | sample 174DNAGHGhighgp2_FD_193483 | JGI IMG/M metagenome (GOLD analysis project Ga0247610, IMG submission 193483) | Sheep rumen microbial communities from Palmerston North, Manawatu-Wanganui, New Zealand - 1742 DNA GHGhigh gp2 | ecosystem: Host-associated > Mammals > Digestive system > Stomach > Rumen...
TCGTGAGTTGTGGGAGAATGAGATAGAAACATTTGCCGCAACGGACGATGAGCGGAAGACCATTAAGGAGAAAGTGATTGAGTTCTTCCAAAGAACGCCGAAGATAACCGACGAGCGTGAAGAGTTGCACCTGAAGGACTTCCTGAGACGCTATTGGGCATTTGATGTCTGGCCAAAGGTGGAAGACATTGCCGAAAAAGCCCTCAAACTCATCAAGAACGATGGTGAGGCACTGGGCAACTTAGAGATGCGAGATTTCCTGAAACAGTACGATGAATGCAGATATAAGTTCATCGAAATGTGTAAGGTCGTAGATATAACAGATTAAAAAAAACCACGATATATGAAGCAGAAGTTTAGATTTGCAGAACTATACAGAAAGAACAGGACGGCAGTAGAGAAAACGCTGTCGGCCATGTGGTGTGGTGAAGCACGAAACGAAAGCCAAAAGGGTTACATCAATCAGTTGACAAAGCTGATACCAGAAGTATTCGCTCCCAAGGATGCTATGCCTCTGGTACAATGTATGAACAACTATGAGAATGTCTATCCTGAGCATGAAGCGGAAGCAGAAGAGATGCTGGGGACGCTGTGGAGGAAGTCGCTGCCAGAGGGAGTGACGTACCAGCCCTACGAACATCAGTTCCAATGTTGGCGAACGCTGCTGAAGGATAAGACTCCCGATGGCAAGAACATGAGTATCGTGGTGACAACAGGCACAGGTTCTGGTAAGACCGAGTGCTTCATGCTGCCTTTGGTGCAAGACCTTATCGACAACTATGTAGCCGAAGAGGTACAAGCAATCTTCCTTTATCCTCTTAATGCCCTGATGGAAGACCAGAAGGCGCGTATGGAGAAACTGCTGGCTGGTACCAATTTGAAGTTTGCAGTCTATAATGGTGATATGCCACAGAAAATTCCTGCACCAGAAGCTGCTGACTACAAGAAGGTAATGCGTAAGATTGATGCCATCAAGGGTATTACCCGTGACGAGCATGGAACCATCATCGAAGAAAAATTCCCTCATGTCATAGCTACCCGTGAGGAGCTGAGACAACATCCAGCCAATATCCTGCTGACCAATCCCACCATGTTGGAGTATATCCTATTGAGGGAGAAAGACAGGAACTTGATTAAGGAGGACAAGAAAACGCTTCGCTGGATAGCCCTCGATGAGACCCATACCTATACAGGAGCAGGAGCTGCTGAGATAGCCATGCTGATTAGGCGAGTTCTGATGGCATACGGTGTAACTACGGATGATGTCCGCTTCGCTACTTCATCGGCTACCATCGGAAAGAGCGATGATGAACAAGCAAAGGAGGAACTGAGGTCGTTCATTGCTGACATAACGGGGCTGCAGGTCAATCAGGTGCGCTATGTCGATGGTAAACGAAAAGGATTGGCTGCTATTCCTGAAAAGGATAAAGAATACTGGCTACGACTGATTAACGAGAATAAGGACGGTTACTTGCGTCTTGACGAACTGATTACGGAAGGTTCTACTGTCGAGGACAAGTTGGAGCGACTTGACGAAATGTGTCAAACGGCTGAAGATGAAGGTTTGGAAGACTTGCGTGTAAAGGTGCATTATTTCTATCGAGTACCGAATCACGGTTTGTTCGTTGACATATCCGACCCACACTATAAGGAGGACGGCAGTTTCAAGATTTACACAGAGAACATGCCTGATGACAAACCCGATGCAGCTCCTTTGCTCGAAATGAGCAGGTGTAAGCATTGTGGTGAGTATGTCGCCATTGCTGAAGAAGTAAAGATGGATGATGGTATTGCTTATAGTCCTATAACTATGGATGACAGCGACATGTTCGACCTAGAAGAGACAGAGAATACAGGCAAAACCTATTATATATTTGGCACATCGAACAGAACTGATGCCGAGTTCGACAACAACGCCCCATATATAATAAAAGGTAATAGGATGCTGAATGTTACGGCTGGCAATCCTGCAGGAGCTGGTTGGCACGTCATCGCCAACACACAATGTCAGTGTCCTTATTGCGGAACAAAACTCACCAAGCAATCGAAGCAGGACGAAGACAATCCCGATCAGGTACAGTTGGATGAAGAAGATGCTAAGAAACTGTCAAAGTTCAGGGTTGCTCCAGACTTTGTTTCAAGGCTCATTGCACCATCGACGCTTGACTTGATGACAGAGGCCAAGCCCAAGGACGAAAAGAAGATTTCCCTCCACAGAGGTCAGCAATATATCAGTTTCGTTGATAGCCGACAGATGGCAGCACGTTCCACCATCAAGCAGAACTTGGAGGAGGAGCGTTTGTGGGTTTATGGTACTATCTTCCATGAGCTTTGCCGCATGGCTACAGCTGGAAACATGACGTTGGAAGAAGCCAAGAAACACTACGAAAACGTATTCAACACCGCCACATCAAGAGCAGAGAGACGAGCTGCGGATGACAAGCTGGAGATTCTGGAAGGTAATGACCAAGAGGCCATCAATAAGATATTGTCAGAACTGAAGCCCAATAGCTTCCTTTCTTGGCAGGACATTCTTGATGTGTTGCTGAATGACAAACTGGCCGACACATTCTGTCAGCAGTTTGCAGAACGCTCGGAACTGAGTCCTGAACTGGATGAAGATGGAAACATCAAACCAGAAGTGAAGAGAACATACATCCTTGCTATCATGGTGGATTACCTCTCACACCGTTCATTGACGGGTGCAAGTCCAGAAACAATGGGACTGTTTACTTCATACTATGAAGATTTACAGCCAGCATTGACTTCAAAACTGCCAGATGCCGTAGAAGTCTTCAATAGCAAGCTATCGAAAGAGAACCAAATCACCAAGAAGGATTGGTTTGCCTTGATGCAGATGTTCCTCGACTACACGGCTCGTCAGAGTGAGTGTGTCTTCCTCACTATGGATGAAAGAGACGAGACGGACATCTTCAAGTGTGTAAGGTTTGCAACAAAGAAGGAAATGCGTCGTCCTGTGCATAAGCCTGTTGTAAGGGAGAAATCAGCCAACAGAAACCGTATCATACGTTTGCTTGCAAAACTGATAGCAGATGACAAGCACCTGTCAGTATCAAATGCAGTCACCAGTTATAAGACAGACATTCAAGACGTGATTGATTGTATGTGGAATGAACTGACACTGAAATACGAGTTGCTGGAGCATGGACTGCACTACGACCCAGAAGTACGTAGGCAGGTAAAGGATAAAGATGAAATCATCAATGACGTTCATTTTACTCCCTATCGTTTGAACCTTGCTAAACTCGGCTTCAAGCTATACGATGATGTGTATTTGTGCGATGCCAACTCAGGAAGTGACACACATCATGTGGAATGGCTGCGTCCTGTAGATGTTACCTTCCACGGTTATTCACCTTATATCATAGGTGGAGAGCCTGTTGCATTGAAAGAAGATTTGCATGAAAAATGGGTAGCATTCCCATATCACAACTATAGCTCATCACCCAATCCTTCTGATGAAATCATTGAAGGATGGGCAAAGGAGAACCGCAAAGTTCTTTGGAATAATGGACTTTGGGGTGAGAACGGCACATTTGCTGACCGTCTGCTCCAGATTCACCAGTTCCCTGAGTTGTTTATTCAAGCAGAGCATACGGCACAGGTGGATAAGATGGTGAGCCGTCAGGTTCAGGAAGATTTCAAAGACCATTGTATTAACATTCTTGCCTGCTCAACCACAATGGAAATGGGTGTTGACCTTGGCGACTTGGAGTTGGTGATGATGACCTCAGTACCGCCTATGCCTTCTAACTACAAGCAGAGAGCTGGACGTAGCGGACGACGCGGACAGGTAAGAAGTGCTTGCGTCACGTTGTGTGGCTCAGATGCAGTGGGTATCAGGACATTGCTTAACCCAATGGAGAATGTGATACTGCGCACCACCAGCACGCCAACTGTTGATTTGAATAGTGCTCAGGTAATTCAGCGACATATCAATTCCTTCCTGATAAGGGAGTTCGGCGTGTTTGGCATGGCTGGCGGTAGTGTGAATGAACAAGTCATCAGCTATTATACCAACTACGAGATAGTACCCGATGGCGAAAGTAATCACTTTAAGATAAAGAGAAAGGCTGACCATTCTCCCGTCAGCCCCCTCGATGGACTTGGCGATGAGACAGGTACACCATACGAGACATTCAACAACAAGTGTAGTGAAGCCCTCGATGACAAACTTAGAAGGAAGCTCAGAATACTCTTGAATGGTACGATATTCAGCAGTCGTCCTCCTCAATATGTCGTGGCAAAGGCAAGGGAGATGAACGAGAATTGCTATTCGGAACTGGAATTGCGAATACAAGATTATGCTGCTCCATATAAGAATGCCAAGAGTGCCAAGCAACAGGCATTCTTCGAAATGAAGTTCATTGAGCCATTGGCAGCAAGATTGCTTTCTTATTGGGCTACACATCGGTTCACACCGAATGCAAACATGCCAGTTAATGTGATAGAATTCGACATCAACTCAGCTTCACAGAACACTTATTCGCTGATAACGGTGTCAAATCCGTCATATCCTTTGCGTACTGCATTGTCTCAATATGCTCCGGGTAATCCAATTGCCCGTGATGGTACGGTACGTATCGTAAGAGGCATTCGATATACCAACTTCTTTAAGCCAGAAGTTACTTTCAAGAAACTCTATTTCAACAGAGAACAGGTAGTCATTGATACCAAAGACGAACTGGAGAATCTTGAAAAGTGGAAGGTTTGTGCAAGTACGGAACTTGACCTGTTGCAACCAGCTGAGTTCATTCCTGACATGAATGAATCGGCCAGTCGTATTCTGGATCAGAATGTTTATACTCGTGTCAGCGCACAGTTGATTGGTGCTGACGAGTGGAAACAAGACCGTATTGAGCCACACCTGTTTGATTCACGTAGTAGTCGTGAAAGTGGTAACGGTCAGATTCTCTATTACAATGAGGGAACAGGATTCGGCTATTGCCACTGTACTAAGTGTGGTAAGACCGTTCTGGAAAGTTGGCCAGCAGCAGCTTCGAGCGACCCAGAGAAGTTACCTTATGAGATGAATAATATCCCATCAAAAGATACAGAGAAAGAGAACTATCACTTCTCACTTGTAAGAAAAGGGCCAAAACCCAATCGTTGTATGGGATGCAACAGCACCGATTCTATCAAGAGAAACGTAGTGCTTGGCGATACCATTCAGACAGACTATACTGAGATAAGGATTCGACACTTCAAGAAAGATTGGATAAACAATAAGAATGAGGAGGAGAACTTACTTATCACATTGGGATTGCTGTTCGCTCGCGGACTCGCTGAAGAGCTGAATGTAGAGCGCACAGACCTGGACTTTACCATTACGCCTAATGGTCATATCTGTATCTTTGATGCTAATCCAGGTGGTTCTGGCTATTCGAACCAGTTGGCTGCAATGGATTTGTTGAAATCTGTAATTGAGCGTTCGCGCAATATCATAGAAGCCGCAGAGCTGTCTGGCAACAAGGAGGCTCTTATAGACAAGTTCACCTTACACTATGTGAATCATATCGATATTCAAGCTGCCAAAGCATGGATTGAAGAAGAAAGAGCTGCACGTAAGGTTCTGCCAGATCCAGTTAAGGCTGTATTCGGTGATAGTGTGACGGAAACATCGCTGGCTAAGATGCAACGTGCATTCATTACTTCTCAAAATGAAGCAGTTCTCTTTGTGGATGACGATTACGATAACTGGGAGTATGATGGAACTGACCATTGCTGGAAGGGTCAGTTCTTCAATCATTTTGCTCCTCACGGCCAGCAGACTTCCTTCTGTGTAGCTGAGTGTTCTGATAATAAGATGACAGAACCAGTTCGTGATATGGTACGTTCTATTAAGGGATGGGTGAACGAAGTTTTACATATCAAGAACCCATTTGCAGGAAACGGTATCTATCCATTGGCATATATCGATGGAAGGTTGTACTTCACAAACAACCCCAATCACATTACCCTCAATGACAAATGGGGTAATGGAACCATCTATTATATCCGCACGAATAACTTTGCAGCAACAGCTGACTTCATTGATACATCGGTAGAAGAAAGTACAACGAAGATATTCAAGCTGGCAGATGGCGATCCAATGAACATCAAGACTTCTGAACTCGGAAAGCTTATTAGGAGTAAGTCTGGTCATATAATAGATTCCTTCATCGATCATTGCAAGGCACATGAAGAAGAAACAGTAATAGTAAGCTATCAAGACGAGCACATGAAGAGTATCTTGTCAATGATACTTACCCTCCAGACGGCAGGTTACTTCATTAAAGAGATTGGGAATCCTTTCTCTATGGAGTTCAAACTGGAGAGGTATGATTCTGATAGTGGCAAATGGGACAGTATGACTGCGAATCTTCCTTCTTCATTCTCTAAACAAATAACTGCAAGCGAGAAAAAGATTGGTAGAGATGAATGGCTTGAAAATCTTTCCAACAGCTGGTTAGAAGATATGGATTACGATAATCAGATAGAAGGTACTATTTTGCCTATTGCATCACAGCCAAAGAACTCTCTTACTCACTGGCGCGTTCTATCATTTGAATGTGCTGGTAAACGACTCAGCATCTATCCTGATGGCGGTTTGATGAACGGTTGGTCTATTTACAATGCACCAGGCCAGTATCATCGATATGATACATCTACCATCACCCACGACACGGAGATAGACCTCTGTCGTAATCAGGAAATCAAGTTTGACGTAACAATTGAAGAGATATAGTTGTATTATGACGATTAATGAGCTTATAAATAACTTTACCGAACATCTGAAGAAATACGGACTGAACGGTGACTCCAAACAGCAAGAGCTGTACAAGTGGGAAATTATTTCAAAGTATCATGATAAACTTGATGCTGACAGCTCTGACTTTGCAAAGAATATATCGGAAATGAATTTCCTCAATTTGTGGTATTCGGGCAATCAACGTACTGCTGTGCAGAATTTCCTGAAGTATGAACCCGAAGAGTACCGTTCTTTGCATCGACTTCTTTATGATGAGACTCAGCCTCTTCAAAAGCGTGTGACAGCATTTATTGATGGCAATGATAGTCTCTGGAACACGAAGATAAAGCAGTATTTTCCTGATAAGGAAACGAGTTCCTGTTGTGACGAGCGTTTAATCAGCTGTTTCCTTGCTGTGAAATATCCAGAGAAATATACATTCTACAAAAATGATGTTTACCTAAACCTCTGTGAGCTGTTTGGTGTAGAGTCCAAAAAAGCTGGGCAGAAGTTAGTTCATTTTTATGATTTGTTGAATGAAAGAGTCATTCCAATGGTAAAAGCTGATGTCGAACTTTGTAATATGGTTGATTCGGAGGTTGGTCAACACGGCTATCTAACAAGTTTGCCATTAACAGCACAGACTGTTATATGGAATGCCATGAGACAGGGTAAGTTCAACAAAAAGCAAATATGGCTATTTGTCCCAGGTGAAGATATTCGGAACTTTGACGATATGGTAGATGACAATTATGTCTCAATCTATGAATGGGGCGAAATAGGCAGTCTTGACAATGATGAGCTTCGTGACCAGAAAGGAATCAGAAATGCTCTAAAGGAAAAGGTAGATGATTACAAAATCAAAGAACCAGGACATTCTGTGAAGATGCTTTATGATATGAAGCACAACATGAAGGTCGGTGACTATTTGATTTGTAGGAATAAGGATTTCAACAAGATAGTGGCTGTAGGTGAAATTACTGGAGGATATTTTTATAATCCAGACCATCATGTAAACAACCACTGTGTAGAAGCCAAGTGGCGTAGGGGTGAATGGGATATAACACAGATTCTAAAAGAATCCCGTGATACAACATCAGTTGCTCCGCGATTGCAAAATGTCACGAAGAAGGACTGGGCACAGAAAATAGTTGCATTATTGGAAAACATGGATGAAGAAGAAATAATAGAAGGTCAAACAAATAATGGTTCAGAAACAATGGAAGAATTAGAAATACTCAGACAAAAGAAACAGATTATCTTGCAAGGTGCTCCTGGCACAGGTAAGACATACAAGACTGCTGCAATTGCTGTAGGCATGTGTAATCCTGCCTTTTCTGATTTTGCAGACCATCAAAAAGTGATGGCTGAGTATGAAAGATTACAGAATGAGGGACAAATAGCATTCTGCACATTCCACCAGTCTATGGACTATGAAGACTTTATCGAGGGCCTGAAGCCAGAGGTAAAGGGCAATGCAGTAGAGTACAATGTCGAGAATGGCATATTCAAAACCATTTGTGAGTTAGCCCAGACGAAAGAAAACGCGGACATTGCCACATGTATTGACAAATATATCCAGACTATCAAGGGGTATGAGAATAGAAAGACAATTCCAACCTTGACAGGAAAATCAGAGTTGTATGTGTGGTGGACAGAAGGCAATGACACCATCAGTACGCGTAGCGTATTGTCAAAGAGTGAAAAGGGTGATCAATATTCGCCATCACCTCTGAACATTGAGAAGGTTAAGATGCAAGCACTCGGAGAGGGCGTTGAAAACAACTGGCGACAATATGCCCAAGCATTCATCAATGCGGTGAAGAAGGAGTATGACTTGGAGAATCAGGTTTCTGATAAGCCATACGTACTTATCATAGATGAAATAAATCGTGGCAATGTTTCCAAGATATTTGGAGAACTTATCACTTTGCTTGAAGCAGACAAGCGTAGCGGAGGAGGCGAACATCATATCAGCCTGAAGCTGCCTTACTCTAAGGAGGACTTTTCCGTTCCCTCAAACCTGTACATCATTGGCACGATGAATACTACCGACCGTTCTACTGGAACCATCGATTATGCTGTGCGTCGTCGCTTCGCGTTTGTTACCTTGGAATCAAGAGCAGATGTGATTGAAAACTGGTGTAATGCTCAATCCGTACCATCAGATGTGAAGAAGGCTGCTCTTGCTTTGTTTGCCCAGATTAATGGAATAGGCAGAAATGATAGCAGTTCTTTTATTGCCAAACACAAAGCTTCTGATTTTGAATTGGAAGATTTGAAGGTCGGCCATAGCTACTTTATGGCAAAAGATATGGCTGGTCTCAAACTGAAGATGCGCTATGAGGTAGTTCCGCTTATTAAGGAATATATCAAAGATGGCATTCTCAGGGGAATGTCAGATGATGATAAGTACTTCGAAAAGTGGCAAAATGCTGAGTGCTATAATCCCACGACAACCGATTTCGTGACAGAATAATGCAAGAACACGAAAAGATACCATACGATTCCCTTGCCTTTCAAGAGTATTGGGGTGAAGGGTTACGTCTTCCAGGCCAAAGCAAAGGTCTGGACAGATGGTTCTTTCAGTGGCAATGGCGTAATAGTCCCATAATTGATGACGAACAGGATTCTGACAGGCCGATTGTGACAGAATCTGGCTATTATGCTTCATACGTTATTGGTGCCCAGTGGTTTGATGAAGCCAAAACCATGCCTCTTGTGATAACAACTAAACATGGATGTGACCGTATTGATTTCCTTAAAATGTTCAGTGTCTGCTTTAATAGTGGCATTGAAGCCAAGGAGTTCTCAAAGATATATGCGGTTGACATGGAGCAACCTCGTATCAAAGCCCCGGAACTTAAAAGTGTTCTGAGTCCTCTTATTGTTGCCCATTTTCTTTCTATAGTCAAGGAGATTGTCAAACGTGGACTGAAGAAAGACTATGTTCAGCGTGAAGGAAATCTCAATAAAGTGAAGGGACGCATCGACATATCCCGTAACGAACGCATGAATATTATGAAGAAACGATATGACAAGGTGTTTTGTCGTTACCAAGAATATTCAGAAGACACATTAGAGAATAGGTTAATAAAAAAAGCCCTGGTATTCTCTCAGCATATCTTGCAGAATGAAGGAATTTCTGAAAGCCTTCTTTCTTTGCAGCATACCATACATGAGTGTTTGGCAGCCTTTAGTAGAGTTGAAGATGAAATTGAGGTTTGGGAAGTCAAAGCGATTAAGCATCATAAGATATTCAAGGAATACAATGATGCCATCAAACTTGCGCAGATGATACTACATCGCTATGACTACAGTATCACCAATATCACTTCAGCCGAAGAGGAGTATTGCCCAGTATTCTGGATTGACATGGCCATGCTATATGAGCATTATGTATTAGGCTTGCTTCGTGAAGCTTACGGGGAAAAGATACATTATCAAGTACATGGTCATACTGGCTATCCTGATTTTGTCTGCTATTCACCAAAAGTAGTACTGGACACAAAGTACATACCAAGGTTTGAATATGGGAACCTCGATACATACATTGTCCGTCAGCTGAGTGGATATAGTCGTGACAAATGGATTTTTCCGATAAAGCCGGAATCAAATATTCCTTGCGTGATTATCTATCCTGTCGAAGGTGAGGAAGAGAATCCGTTTAAGTCGAAGCGACTGGAAGACTTCTTAAATGTAGAAGACCGCTGTCTTTGGAATTTTCATAGAATAGCGGTTCCATTGCCAATATTGACTGCTCCAGAACCCATTACGTGAATATGCAGTATAACATGTAGTTCTGGCAGGTTACCATTAAAAAAGATTATAATTTAGAATTTGATGTCAATATGAATATAAACGAACAAGGAATTAGAAAACGTATCGGTTCCGATTTTCTTATAGGTTGCTATACACAACGTACTGATGGCAGTACTTGTTTTACTGACATTCGTGGCGGTGAGGGTGACTTGGTAAACATACCATCATTAGGAGAAGATTTGGAAGTGGAATACACTGGTAAATCTTTGGAGGTCGGAGTGTTCTATTCTTTCAACTGGCACTTGTCAGATTCTGGCCAAATTGTAATTGATGGCAATGTTTCGAAAATTGACAATGCAAAATTCCTTGCAGGACTCTTTGATGCTCGTCTTCGTCTATCTGGTAGTAATTTGGAGCTTTTCAATAATTTCCAGAAGACGATATTTAATGAGGTAACTGGAGCACAACACACATATATTTACGAGTTGCTTCAGAATGCAAATGACTATCCGTATAATGGTGAACATGTTCAGGTAAAGTTTATTCTTTCGGACCATTATTTGTTCTTTATGCATTCTGGTGCCTGTTTCAATCTTCGAAATGTTGTTGGTATTAGTTCCATCAACCAAGGTGAGAAGAAAAAGAATACAGAAACCATTGGCTATAAGGGTATAGGATTTAAGACTGTATTTGTTAACAACGAGTATGTATATCTTAAATCAGGAGACTGGAGTCTGCGCTTTGACAGAAAGTATTCAGAAGAAAAATCTTTTGGCGAATGTCCTTGGGCATTGATGCCTATTCCTACAAGCATCAATGAACTTGATGATGAAGTGAAGAACGCTGTTCGATTATATCCAATGCGTGTTCAATTTGCATTACGTCACAAGACTGATGCAAGAAAGAATATAGAACAACTGGATAAAGTGTTCTGTGATAATCAAATTCTTTTATTTATCCCTCACGTTTACAAGGTTGATGTTATTGTCGATGGCAAGACAAAACATAGCGTAGAGAAGGATGATACAAAGTGGACGGTTACAGATTATCGTTATACAGTTCCACAAGATCTTAAAGATTGGGTAAAAGATAATATTAATTCTGGCGATAAGATACCAGAGAAATTCAAGGATATTGATAGTGTCAGAATTTCCTTCGCTGTAGGAAGAGATGGCAACAAGTTGCTTCCTGTTGAGAATGCTCGTGTTTATAACTATCTTCCGACGGAATTACGTTTAGGTTTTAGTTTTCTGTTTAATGCAGACTTTGTTCCTAATGGTTCTCGAAGTGGCCTTCATGATGTAAACTGGAATGATCGCATTATGGAACAGTGCGGCTCTCAGTTTGCTGATTGGTGGGTTTCGTTCCTGCAAAATGAGAATGAGTATGATATGAACTCTGTGTTCAATATCTTGCCTCATTTTGACAGCAGAGACAAATATGCTCAATTATTCACAAAGGGTTTTTCAAGAAGAATAGTTGAAATTCCTTGTATTCCTACACTACGTGACGGAAAGTATCATCTTGTCAAACTTGAAGATGCTCTTTATGATAAGATTGGTTTTATAGCATCAGACAATCCCATTCTGACGGATGAAGAACTTTATGAGTTTTCTGATACAACTGGTAGCCTTCCCCATCCGGCTGTTCGATGCAACGATAATTTAGTGAGACTGCTTAGTCATTTTGACTGTAGTATCTCTTTTGGAGATAGTGACTTGTCCCAACTGTGTTTTGAGAATGACTTCCGTGATTGGTTGGCACAGGATAATCATGATTATTTGTTTTTGGGCTTCTTGCTTGAAAGTGGATACATGATGAACTATTGGGATTATAAGATATTCTTGATGGAGGATGGAAAAATAGACAAAGCTGCTGCAATCTATTATGACATCGATAAATATGTAAATGATATTTCTTTCCTTTCAAAGGATTTGCCAAGGTTGAATGTTGAACTACGCAATCAACTCTCAGCTAATTATAATACATGGGAAAGCAACAAGAGCCGATTTAAACAATTTAATGATTTTACTTTTGTTAGGGACATCTTTAATAATTTCCAGAGATATGTAGAGCTGTTTTCGGCGAAAGATAATAGTGTCAAATTTATCCACTTTCTTTCTGTTACTGGTAGTATGCTTAATTTACCGTCAGATTATCCTTTGTTTGTAGAAAGTGGCACTTGTGTACGTACAAATCAAGATGTATATCAGAAAAACGATGTTGGTTTTGAACTGTTTAACCATTCGTGGATAGATAAATCCTGGATAAAGTTCCTTGACGAACAATATTTTGAGAAAGATGAGGAGAAGGTACGCCATTATCTCACATCAAAGTGCTCTATCAGGGAACTTACAGCAAATGATTGCTACAAATCATTTATTGCTAGTGAATCCAAAGTTCCTGTAATCGCAGGAAAGATTAAGAGCAAAGAGGCGAATATAGATTTTTACCGTTACCTTCTACATATTCAAGATGTTGTTAGTAATCTGACACCTATAATGCGCCAGAACTATTGTGTTCTTACTACTGATGGTACGAGCGAATTGTTTGCGCCTATAACAAAGACGATATTCTGGCAAGATGAAGATTGGTCACGGATGAATCAAACTGTATGGATGCCAAAGGAATGTTGTCTTGCAATCAACAACTGTTACTTTGAAGGCCTATCCAATGACGAAACCACTCAGTTAAGGACGTTGTTTAGCACAAAACAGATTGTGCAGAAATTCAGTATCTCTGGAATGTATCAATCATTACGAACACGTTTGGATGATGTGTTTGCTATGATTACAACAAAAGAGATAAGTAAGGAATTTCTCAATTTCCTATTTAAACATCAAACCGAGATTTTTAAGAATGGCCAGATAGATAATATCTTTAAGAAAACTCCGATTCTTTGTAAAGATTCAGATGAATTAGTTGCTATCGAAAGCTACGGAGGAAAAGTGTACCTTCCAAGTCCAGCTGCGCTTGAATTATATAATCAGCCATGGTTTAATCGTTCGACAATGACTTTGTGTGACGACTACTATGTGGATTTGTTTGACGGGTCTGAACGCTGTAGATTCTTTGAAAATTTGGGACTGAGGATATTTAATAAGATTCACTATCTTCGTGCTCACCTCCTAAATCACCTTGACAGGGTAAAAACAAACCTTAACGATAGGGATAATAATCTTGCATTTCACAGATATATAGCAGATGTTCATAACGAACTGTCAGATAATGATTTGGAGAATGTGAAAGAAATGCCTATTTACATTTCATCACCAATAAATGAAGATGGAGTGTTGGCCGAACGCTCCGATAATCATTATCTCCCATCTGAACTGCTTGCTGAAATTATATCCAATGATTTAGTGCCAATTACCATCCTTGATTCTATTCATCCGGATTATATTTTAAGTGAGAAGGATAAAAGATACTTTATCGACAAACTTGAAAATGTAGAAATTGACGAAGATGGATTCTATAATTATATAGTTAAAGATAACATAATAAAAGAAGTAAAGCCTTATCTGGAGAATGAGGAACGTAACGTTAAATTCTGGCGTTGGGTATGCGATAGCAAAGAAAGCAAGGATAATAAAGCCAAGCTCAATATTCTTCCGATGCTTTACAGGAACGATGATGGTGTCGTAGCTACCTACGATGTTCCCTCCAAGATGTTTATTTCTGACCTGTATTCTGGAATAAGTGGCCTCGAACAGTTTATCTCAGAGAATGTTGATTCCCCGCAGTTCGTATCACCATTATATAAAGAAGATGGTATTGATAGAGATTGGACATCCCTATTTAAGACGCTCAAAGTTACTGTTGAATACAAAGATATAATTTTTAAGAATGTTTTGCCAAATCTTGCAAAATACCAAAGCATTCAGATTGTTGGTATTTTAGCGAAATATGCAGATACCATTAAGCAAAAGCTTTCAGATAAAGATGATAATATCAGGAAATGCCTGAATAATCTACATCTTAAATGTAACGATGGTATTTTTAGGACTCCAAAGGATGTTGTCGTTTCAGGAAAGTACTATGATGTTACTGTTAATCCGTTCCCAGACGTTGAAATAAACAATCTGGTTTCGGAAGAATATATCACAGCTTGTCTTGAAGATGACAATCAACGAAGAAATGTCATCAAGCTTATTGTTTCTATCGCTGACAGCTATGATGTAAAATGTGAGAATGCAACCCAATTACGTAAGCTTAAATTGCAATATTTTGCAAAACATCAGGATTATTATGCTCAGTCTGAGGCACATTACCGAATAATTGGAGAAATAGCATCGGCATATAGTACAGACTCTGTTGGAGTTACGGAAATACTTAGAGAATTGGGTAATATAAAACTGTACACTTCGACTGGACAGTTTATCAATAGTTTTGGACAATACCTTAGTACCGTGTATATACCTGAATGTCAATACATGGCAAATGGTATCACGGAATTAGATTTTGTAAGTGAAAAATATGACGATTTCTGCGATAATGGCATTAAGTGGATGTTTGTGTATTGTATGGGAGTCAGAGATGGCTTCGGGATACATAATTTGAAGCTCCTTCAGAATGAAAAGTTTGCCCTGTATTTTTGGGGCAATTATGCTCTGGATAAAGACCGCTATTTGAAAGATATCATAACGGAAGAAAATTTAAGGAATATTGCTTGTATTCCGACATCACAGGGTATGAAGAAACCGATGGAGGTTTATGATTACAGAAATTCACAACTCCAGAAAATTGTACTTAAATTGAAGGATGGTGGTGCGAAACTTCCAGCGATAGAATTGCCAAATTGGGTAGAAAGAATCGGTCTTAGGGGAAGACTTTATCTTCTTGACTGTTTGGAATACTTGGCTCTTGACACACATGATTATCGACGTGAGGTGATAAGATGGTTCGTTGAAACCAAGGATGAGACTTTGCAGCGCAATAAATCCGCAATTGATAGATATATTCAGAGCGCAAACTGGTTTAATGGAGCAAAAAAATGGGTTCCGCTAAATACCCTTGTCGCATTGGAATGGGGCAATGAAACTCTAAGAGGCAATTTTGGAGGAAATGCTTTCGTGTGCAATCCTTCATATATGCCAGAGTTTAAGGATGATTATGTGAAGCTTTGTAAAATCTTGGGAATCAAAATTCTAACAAATAACGATTTTACCAAGCAGAAGGCAGGTGAATTTCATAAAGACGTGGATGCCGTTCGTGAGATTTCTAAGCGACTATTATACTTAGCATACAAGACAGGAAAGGACAATTGGGAAGAGTTGTACGATGCCTACTTGGAAAAGTTGAATAGAGCGGACATTTGTAAATGTGAGAGCATTATTTATTCTTATAATGACAATATCGTTACTGACCTTGAAATCTATAGCGAGGAAGCATCGGCATTGTGGTATGTTGATTCATGGAAAGGCTCCATGTTTATTGAGATATTAGATTGGATAATAGAAAAACTTGAAGTCAAAGGCAATTTTGATCAGAATTTCCTTCGCAAGTTGTTCTTACGTCCATTTGTTGATTTCATCAAACAACAAGAAGGTGGTTCTCTTCCAACAGAGTTACTTGCACGACTGAGTGAAACAGACAGGGCCGGAATTGAAGTCGATGAGAATGTTAATGCAGAAGTCTTCACAGAAGATGTGAACGATGTTAACTCATTACCTGAGGATCTGAAGCAAGAAGCAAATCTTGGTATTGAGCAACGGCAGAATCAGTATTCACAAGCTTCAGGAGCAATAGCTGGAGGTAATAATGCTGTAGATTCTCAAAACGAAGAGGAAGAAGAGGGACAAAGCCCAACAGAAAGAAAACGTCGTAGTGACTTTGGAGGTACACATCAAAGAAGTGTTACCCCTTCGAGTGGTACAAAAACTGTTGATGTTCGTTCAGAAAGCAGCGATTCTGGAAGTGATGTTTATACTGATGATTCTTCAGAGGTGAGGAAGTCATATACAGATCGTTTGCAAGAAAAGTGGAATCACCAAAAAAATGCACCTGTTCAACGACCACATAGCAGTAAGTCAGGAAGCATTGATGGAGAGGTTTTTGGTCAGTCTTCTGCTGCCTCAGAACAAAAAGGTGAATTTTTTGATAACAATGTCAATACCAATCGTTTCTCACAGGAACGAGATAATACGGGTAGTGATACATCATCATATACCGACAGACCTTCTCGTGACCAGTTTAGCACTAAACAAAAGGCTGCACAGGAAGAACTTGATAAGGTGAAAGACCAAGCAGATCTTGATGAAGCTATCCGTAGAACCAAAAAATATACATTCCTTTGGTTCAAATATCTCATGGAACAGCTTTACAATCAAAAGAACAATACAGCAACTACAAGAAGCGTCCAAATTGATTTCCGAGAGGCTAAAGTTTTGGATAACTATACTATTGCTATATTAAAACCAAACAGGGTTGTTCCTAAATGGATAGAACATGCGGATGATATTACTCTACATATATTAAAGAATGGAGTTTCTGAGAAAATTGAAGTTAATTTGCAGTACTTTACTGATGATGCTATTTGGGCATATCGTGAGAATGCTGGAGATTTGGAGTCCAAAATCAATCAAGCAGATAAAGTACGTCTAATAGCTAATGGCAGTTATGCGAATCATATAGACTCTCTCACGAAACAGTTTGTAAAACTTGATTTTGCAGATGATTTCGATCTTAGAGAGAATCTTCCTGATTGTATAAAGTATATTTATGGCCCTCCTGGTACAGGTAAGACGACAAAGTTGGTTAGCAAAATCGAGGATATTCTTACGACCGATGAAACACCCCTTGATATTCTTGTTCTAACACCAACCAATAAAGCTGCAGATGTTATTGCAACGAGATTAAACGAAAACACGGAGTGTTCTCAATTTGTGTATAGATACGGAGTGACGGAAAGTTTAGACTTTTTGGAATCTTCAGTGGTTTATACAAGAGATGATGAGTTTATTAATTCTGATGAGCATCATGTTGTTGTAACCACGGCAGCACGATATGCATATGATTATCTTCTGCCTAATGAGGAAATATTATGTGATCATCATTGGGATTATGTCATCATTGATGAAGCATCTATGATGGATATTGTTACCATGGCTTTCATTCTTTTCAAGAGTAAAGACTGTGAATTCATTATTTCAGGAGATCCAAAACAGATTCAACCAGTAAAACAGAATGAGATACAACCAGAAAATATCTATCAGATGGTTGGGCTAAATAGTTTTGCTGCTGCTCAGAATAATCCGAAGGTTGAGTGTCTGAATGTTCAATATCGCTCTATACCTTCAATTGGGAAATTGGTTAGTGACTTTAGCTATAATGGCATAGTACAGCCATATAGGTCTCAGAAAAGTCAGAAACCATTAAATTTGGGATTTAAGATTTCAAGTATTAATTTTATTGGATTCAAGACTGAATTGTTTGATAATTTGTTCGGATTGGACGCAATTGATGATTCTGCATTCCATCTATATTCTGCTATATTTGCCTATGAATATGCAAATTACATGGCTGAACGAATAGGGTTAAACAGTCCCAAAGAACCATATTCTATTGGTATAGTATGTCCTTACAAGAAACAGGCAGATTCTATTAAGCAGATGATAGAACTTAGAGATATTTCCAATGATTCATGTAGTGTACATTGTGGTACTGTTCATAGTTTCCAAGGTGATGAGTGTGATATAATGATTGTTGTGTTGAATCCACCTGCAAATGTGGGTCAGAATGCCCATGTAAACAATCAGAATATTATTAATGTTGCGATGAGTCGTGCTAAGGATTATGTATTCTTCTTGGTTCCAGATAACAGAACACCTGGATTTACGGCAAGAGAAGTATTAGGAAAAATGGCAGATGATGACAAAACTATTATGTACTGTCGTGATTTAGAGAAGATAATGTTCGATCAAGAAGATTACATTCTTCAGCATACAAATGTAACATGTCACATGCCTGTAAACGTTTATTATGAACCTACGTCGTTCTATGAGGTTAGAAAGGATGATACGGCCGTTGATATTCAAATAAATGAGCAATTTAGATAATACAAATACACCAGCACCTGCCAATCTCTTCAAACCATCAGAGATTATCGGCATTCTACGTAATCATTTGGCTACGGGTCAAGTGAACCAGAGGGTAGTGTGCCTACGAGGTATCTACTTCAAAGGTAGCTACGTCAACCAGTATTACCATACTGCCACTGACAGACTTGTTGATGAAAGTACGAGTGATGAACTGTCGCTTTCCATGCCTCTGAATCTACGTGATGACCTTGAAAATGGCAATGTCATTACTGTTCATGGCATTCTTGACCGTTCTATAACGAACAAGGGTCTGATTCAGATAGTCTTGAAAGTAACTGAAGTTGAGAAGATAAAGGAATTGGCAGTTTCAGAGGATGAAATCAAACGTACAGAACTGAGACGAATCAAGTCAGAAAAAGGTTTCAAAAACGTTGATAGCATACTCGAATCGCTCCTATACCAAGACAAGCGTCCTCAGATTGCTTTGGTCTATGCAGAAACCAGTATTACCAATGATGACTTTGAGAAAGGTGTCCAGGCAGCACGGACACATATTGACTTTAAGGAATACAGGGTGTCTTTTGCTAAGACAAAAGCATTTTGTCAGAGATTGAAGCAACTGGACACTATGAATTATGATGTCATAGCGATTATTCGTGGAGGTGGTGCCGGACTTGAAGCTTTGGACGAGGTAGAATTGCTTGAAACCTTGGTGAACATGAATACAGCGTGGATGTATGGCGCAGGTCATGAGGGTGAAAAATTGTTCATCCTGAACATAGCCGACAAAGCAATTGCCATTCCTCATGCTTTGGGAACCTATTTCCGGGACATCACAGATGGCGTTGTTCAAAAGCGCAACAACTCTCGTGCTGCTTTGGTTAAAGAGGTTGAAGGACAGTTCAAGAAGCAGATTGAGGATTCCAATAAGAAAAATCAGGAGCTTACCAAACAACTGGAAGCACTTCAGAAGCAGAATAAAGCACAGACTGAAGCTTCAAATAAGAAAATAGAGGAGTTGACTAAGGCACAGAAAGAGCACGAAAAGGTTGTAAAGGCAATGACAGAACAACATAAAAAAGCTACAGAAGAAGCCAACAAACTCCATAAGACACAGAATGAGACTCTTCAAAAGGCAAACACTCAGTTGCAGGAACAGTTGAAGACCCAAGGCAAAACTTTGACAGATCTTCAGGAACAAACGAAGAAACAGCAAGAAGAAATGAACAAGAGTCTTGGTAAGATGCAGGAAGCTAATAACCAACTGCAGAAGAACCTTGCAGCAATTACAACTCAGAATACAGAATCTTTGAAACAATTGGCACAAGCCAAGGAACACGCCAAAGATTTGGAGCATAAATTGAGCGAGGCTCTTAACAATAAGGGTGGCAATAGCACCATTTGGATGGTAATAGCTATTGTTGCAATCATAATTTTAATTGTTTCTTTCTTTTTAAGATAAAAATAGCAGTATTATGGCAACTTGGAAACCAACAGAAATAATCATAAATGGAAATCCTGTTAAAGCTCAGGCTCCTTTAATTGTTTCGGCCAGCAGAAGTACCGACATTCCTGCTTTCTATGCCGATTGGTTTTTTGATCGATTAGAAAAAGGTTTTTCTGCCTGGACCAATCCCTTTAATGGGGTGAAATCATACGTTTCATATGAAAAGACGAGGTTCATTGTGTTTTGGTCAAAGAATCCTCGTCCTCTATTGCCGTATCTTCATAAACTTAATGAACGAAGTATTAAGTGTTACATACAATATACTCTTAATGATTACGAAGAGGAAAAACTTGAAAAAGTCCCTTCTCTGGCTAATCGTATAGAAACATTCAAACTTCTAGTAGAACAGCTTGGTAAAGGTGCAGTTATTTGGCGATTTGACCCCATGATATTGACTGATGACATATCGGTTGACGACTTACTGGGAAAAGTGCAGAACATAGGGGATCAATTAAAAGATTATACCGAGAAACTTGTATTCAGTTATGCCGATATTGCAATGTATAAGAAAGTAAAGCATAATCTGGAGGCAAATGGTATTCCGTATCATGAATGGAATGTTGAGCAGATGGAAGAATTTGCAAATAAACTTTCAATTATGAATAAAGAAAGAGGATGGAACTATCAATTAGCCACCTGTGGCGAGAAGATAGACATTGATAAATATGGAATTTTACACAACCGTTGTGTTGATGGTGATTTGATTGCTCGACTTGCATGGAATGATAAGGAACTGATGGACTTCATGAAAGTAAAAGTTGAAGACGTTCCTGCTCCATCTTTATTTGGTGCTCCAGAACTTCCAGCGGGAGCAATATTGCTGCCGAATAATAAATACTTTGTCAGCGTCCATAAAAAAGATCCTGGCCAAAGACAGTTTTGTGAATGTATGGCATCAAAAGACATTGGTGAATATAATACCTGCCCACATCTTTGTGAGTATTGCTATGCCAATGCTACTAAGCAATTGGCATTACAAAACTGGAAATGTCACCAGGAAAACCCATTTAGTGAGACAATAACGGGAAAGTAATAATTTAAGGACTATATGAGCTACATAACCGATATACAAAAGATAAATGATCTGACTATAAATGATATAATCAAGGTCTCCTTACGCTATATTCCAGATATATTCAAGTCATGTCCTTGGGCGTATAGGGATAGTGAGGGACGAACATTGGAACATGGTACGGCTGTTCTCGAAACAGAAGAGCAGTGCTGTGCATACATGGCTGCCTATGGCCCGATGCATCGCCACAAGCTAATTCGCGCTTTAGATGAGAATGAATTCCCATACAAAAGCCTGAACAAAGGCGTGGAGATTTATGATTGGGGATGTGGTCAGGGTATTGGTACTGTCGCTATCATAGAAAAACTACGGCAGTTTGGTTGTTTGTCTAAGTTGAAGAAAGTCACATTGGAGGAACCTTCTAATGTGGCAAGACAACGTGCAGTTTTACATGTCAAGCAGGCATTAGGGGAACAAAATATTGAGATTATTGACGTTCCATATTACCTTCCTTCAGATTATGGTGACAACAGTAATTCCATCACGGAAATTGATGTTCATGAACCTTGTGCTATACATATATTCTCGAATATTCTTGATATAGAAGCTGTCAGCTTGAAGGGCGTTTCAAAGATGATAACCTCTTCTGGTGCTCAGCATATAGCCCTGTGTATAGGTCCGGCAAATCTAAATGAAAGCCGAATTAACACCTTCAGCTTCTATTTCAAAAAGGAAGGCCTACGGGTGTTTACAGAATTCCGTGATACGAATTTTGGACATCATCCTAATGGAAGGGCGTATGGTTGTCTGATTAAGAGTTTTAGTTATAGCCTGACCCGTAACAGCGACATCCTGCATAAATACAGCTACTTCGCTCCAGTTCAGCTATTTGCGGCTTATTCAGATGTCAACTTGCAGGGGTCTTTATCAGAAAGTGCTTTTGAGATTCTGGCTCCATTTGACATGACAGCACATAAGAATCTTTGCCCTGTTTATGCCCTTGTTAGCAATCTTATCTCACGTGGTTGCCCAACATTGGCAAGCCAAAAGGTTTTGGATGCCATCAGTTCAAAGGATAAAGCAAAGAGCCTTTATGCAGTAGCTCGCATTCAGAAGACCTTCATAGAGGCTATGATTTCTGACCGCATAAATTTGAAGAAGGACTCATTGGATATTCTTGTGCTTGAAGATGACACGTCAGTAGCAAAGATTGCCATCAATGATTTTGTTGAGTTATTCCACCATATCGTTGCTATGACGCAGGACTATTCGGACTTGACTCTTCCACAAATTAACATATATGGTAAGAGGGAGGCTAAGACACAGACTGTTTATGATGCTATCATTGATGTGTCAATCGACCAGTTATGCAATCCTGAAGAAGTGGTATTCTCAAAATATAAGGCCAACAATGACTGTTATTTTGTTGTTCGCTCTTCAAAGTCTGTATATGCCGAGAGATTCCTCTATACAACTGAGAGAATCAAGTATAAGTCTCTTGTTGAAAAGGATATACAAGGAAATTATAACAATATTGAGGATGTTTGTTGCCACCTGCGCTATTTCCTGAACCTGATTTTCAGAAAAGAAGATTTCAGACCCGGTCAGCTTCCCATCCTTAGTCGGGCATTACAACTAAAGAGTGTTATTGGATTGTTGCCAACAGGTGGTGGTAAGTCTCTTACCTACCAACTGGCAGCCATGCTACAGCCTGGTGTTACTTTGGTTGTTGATCCATTGAAAGGATTGATGAAAGATCAATATGACGGATTGCAAAAAACAGGTATAGACTGTATATCATTTATAAATGGTGATATTGTTGGTGAAGAAAGAACAAAGCGAGAACAGGCATTAACTGGTTCACAAACACAAATTATGTTCTTGTCACCTGAACGACTCAGCATTCACCGCTTCAGAGATGTTCTGCGCTCTATGCGAGAATCTGATGTTTATTTTGCCTATGGTGTGATAGATGAAGTTCATTGTGTCTCTGAATGGGGACATGATTTCCGTCTGGCGTATCTCCATCTGGGTAGAAACCTATATAACTATGTTCTACCAAAAGAAGTAGAAGGTGAAGATAACCATATCTCTCTGTTTGGATTGACTGCAACTGCATCGTTTGACGTCCTCGCTGATGTAGAGAGAGAATTGTCGGGTAATAATTCGTATTCATTGGAGGATGATGCTACAGTAAGATATGAGAATACGAATCGTTTAGAACTACAATATTATGTTTATCCTGTTGATGCATCAGCTGCTGAAAGAGCGCGAAAAGTTGATGATATAAAAGAGGATTTAGTACTCAATGCCATTAATGACGCTACGGAGAAGATACAAGAGATTCAAAACGAAAATAGCATTAGTGAGATTAAGAAACGATTCCTTGAAAGAGAGAATATCTCTGATGAAAGTAAAAAACAAGAGATCATTTCTACAGACTTATACACTGATGTTGATGAGGATTGGTATACCTCAAAGCACACAGATGTTGCAGGAATAGTATTTTGTATACGTGCTAATAAAGAAGGACGGACAGACGTAAAACTGAGTGTTCCTACTGTTGCGAATACTCTGCGAGCACATCACATTAACCGAATCTCAACATATAAAGGAGGTGATGATACATCTTGTCAGGATGAATTTCTAACTGGTGATACAAATTTGATGGTGGCCACTAAAGCCTTTGGCATGGGAATAGACAAATCTAATGTACGTCTGACAGTTCATCTGAATTATCCTGGCTCTCTGGAATCATTTGTTCAAGAAGCCGGCCGAGCTGGTCGTGATAAAAAGATGGCTTTGTCAACCATTATGTATTCTCCCAAGAAATTCTGGGTTAAGAATGCTAGAACTGGGGAATGGAACGAGTTCTCTTCTGACTATACCAATAATAAGTTTTTCTATGACAGTAATTTCCTTGGTGAGGAATTTGAATTATACGTGATGGAACTACTCATGAACAGACTAAACGTTCAAATTAGTAATGAGGAGATTGTTAGGATGGAAACCCCAAAATATGGAACAAGTAAGGGAATACTACAATACATCAATGAAAACAGATTTAAGGGAAAAACTCTCACTTATTATGTCTCTTACGAAGAGAACGAGCATGTGCTTGACGAATATAATAGTTATTTGAGTGGAAGAAATCTGCCAGTGTTTGATACACGGGCCGCTAGGAATTTAAGAGTTGATGGTAATTTCTTCTATACTCGTAGTTATGGTTCTGCTAAGTACAAAGATGCTATTCAAAAAGCTATCTATCGAATGTGCATCATAGGCCTAATAGATGACTTTACTGAAGATTATATTAGGAAAACATTTCGAATCACAACAATATGTCAGGATGAATCGCATTATTATGATTATCTCAGTCAATACTATCGGAAATATTACTCCGAGGATAGGGTTGAAATAATGATTAATGAAGTCAAGCAGATGGCAGTCAATGATGGTGTCATCATGGCATGTTTAAAGCACCTTACATCTTTTATATACAGAAGTATCGCAGACAAGAGAGCTAGAGGTATCTTGGACATGGAGCAATTCTGTAATTTGGCTATCAGCTCAGACAAAGACTGGAAAGAAACGAATGAAGAATTGAAGGACTTTATTTATTACTATTTCAACTCGAAATATGCAAGAGAAGGCTTTGTCACATACGATTCAAGTGTACAAAAAGAAGTCCCATTTTCGCTTAAAGATGATACTAACCATGATATACATAAAGAGAGCGAAACCACAGATTTTAATCTAGTTAAGAAATATATGAGAGTGGTTGACCCTGCTATTGTCAATAACGACTCTCAAAAGGATAATATCAAGCACTTGCAAGGTGCAGTGCGCTTGATTAGACGTGCTGACGTGGGAATAGAAGTTAACGGAAAGAGGTATGGCAATCCCGTTCTGAACTTGCTGAATATATTTTCCATACTATTTCTCGGTCAACAGGAAAACGAAATGCTTGAAACTGAATTGTACAATGATTATAAAGACGTTATGCGACTTTATTACTCTGAGGGTAAGCTTAACTTGCTCGACGAATTTACAGACTTACTCATACAGCATACAGCCATTCCTTCTGAAGGCAGAGATTATATAGAGAAAATCCAGCTTGCCGTTCAGTTGGAAATGCACTTAGCTGAATTAAAAACAATAAATCAAAAATATAGAGAATCATGATTGAAGAAAAGATCAACAACTCTTTGAAAGAGTTAGAGGAAGGGCTCAAAGATATTGAGTCTGCTCGAAAACAAGTAGAAAAGACTGTTAGCTCATATGATGGTCTTACCAAGACAACTGGTGAATATGTAACCAAATTGGGAAACATAACAACCAAAGTACAGGAACTTGTTGATAGCATAGGTAAAGACTACGATCAAAAAATTAAGGCATTTGAAAAAGATAGAGACACGATTGTCAATGCTTCGAATGCAGCTTCCGAAAAGCTCTCCAATGCTACTGAAGAGTTTAAGGATTCCTTGTCTGAATTAAAAACTAAATTGAAATACAGTATAATAATTAATGCTGTATCACTTGTTGCAATTGTTGTGATTATCCTTTTCCTCTTGAAATAGAAGTGGAATGGTTTTGCCTGGAGTTTTTTCTTATACTTCGGCTCATGATGTATTTGAATTATTTCAGGCTGAATTATCAGTGAGCAAAGAAATATATAAGAGAATAGTATTTAATGTAAATGATATAAAATGGCAAAACTCAAATACCGCAATGATATTGCTCCCCAAATAATTGAAGAAGCAAGAAATAGGATATTCAATTCTTTTATCGAGAAAGGATATATAGGTAATACCGAGTTAGTTCCTATAAAATCTATAGAGGATTGTTCTATTGAAATATGCAGTAGTATATCAATGAAGATGACAGGGTATTTTATGAAGACAAAACCCGATGAGGTGAACATTTATGCCCCTATCTATTCCTCTCTTTTATCTGTGTTGGTCGGGATGGCACTCACAAATGAGTGGGCTAAAGGGAACAAAGAAATTCCGGAAAACATCTATGATGAAATGATTGAAGAATCATCTATAGAAACATTCGATGAATATCTACTTGAAAAAATAGGTATAGAATACGAGTCAGAGGAATATAACGAACTTCTTTCTTTTATAAATAAAACCTATTGCGACAACTGGATTTATATAAATGAAGAAGCAAAAAGGCAAGGTATTGGAACACAAATACTATTTGTTGTAGATAGCCTAATGATTATGCTTTCAATAGGAATACAAATAGAAAAGAAACGGCTTAGGTTATAGATAAATTTTTGGCTCAGTGATATAACGAATGTTTTCCTCAATTGCGAGGTCGTATATAGTTTGGCGACTATTTGAGAAACTACGAGTCGTGAGACTCCATTATTATTAGGCGCAGACATCGGTTACTTATTCGAGTGGACATCTTTGAATTTCCGAGGTTTCAGACGCTGAATAATAGCTAATGCTGTTTGGAGCAATTCACCGTGAGGTCAGTTGCTCCTTTTTTGTGTCTTTTCGCAAAAAAAATATTATGAAACACACACTTTTTTTTATCTGTGAAGATAGACTGCACTCTTGACAAATAGCTTTGCATTGTCAAACTTAAAATGTATGGTTATGGGATTACTTGATTTTCTTTTATTCGGTGCTTTTTTGAATAGCCTAAGAAATAACAACCAGAGTAACAACAGTCCTACTGATTATTCCAACAGGAGTTATGATCAAGGTTATGAAGATGGCTATGATGACGGGTACATGGATCATGATGACTATCAATGCCATGATGATTATGATTGTGGTGACAGATGTGACTGCGACTGTGACTCTGACGATTTCTTTGATTTTTGATTACTAACATTCGATAGAGCCGATGAGTAATGGCATATAAGATCTCAACTAATGCAATGAAGAAATTAACTATTATGATGCTCCTTGCGGCATTCTTTACCCTGTGTGTTACTTCGTGTTCAAAGGATGACGATGACAGTTTTGCCTATCCAATGGAACAGCTCTATGGCAAATGGAAAGCCGTTGAGATTAAGGTTGATGGTAGATGGTATGACGTAACCAAGTACCCTTATACACGTTTCGGAATGGACATCACCTTCTATGAGAATGGAAAATTCTATGGTTCTGGCTACTTGGGAAACGGCAGTGGCACATACACTGTTAGCGGCAA
>Ga0247610_10001658_pt1 | contig 27235 bp, 39 predicted proteins | sample 174DNAGHGhighgp2_FD_193483 | JGI IMG/M metagenome (GOLD analysis project Ga0247610, IMG submission 193483) | Sheep rumen microbial communities from Palmerston North, Manawatu-Wanganui, New Zealand - 1742 DNA GHGhigh gp2 | ecosystem: Host-associated > Mammals > Digestive system > Stomach > Rumen...
TAACAGGTTTAATTGTCGTTGCAATACCAGCTGAATAATAATTACCAGAACTATCTTCTACCAATTTTGAAACATTTTGTGCATAGTTTCTATATGGCATTAAAGTTCCATCTACAGATGAAAGTCCATTTGCCCATATATTGAAGTGTGCTGTTGTTGTTTCATTATTGTTAGAAGAATAACCAATACAATCATATATTGGTCTTGATACACTTGTTCTTCTATCATTTAATCCTATTGCACTCCAAGCTATATTGCTTGAAAGTGTTATTATATTAGGCATAACAAACCTCAGTAATCATTATTTCTTTTACACCAGCTTGAATTGCAGTTGACAATCCACCACCAGTCAAAGAACATCCAGTAAGACCTTTAATATACCAATCAAGTTCCATTGTTCCAGAATTACTTGAATTTACATATTCGTATGTAATTGAATCTGTGTTATTCCAATTTGTTGCTTTAACTGAAACTGTAGAAGGTGTTGAATCAACATTTTCTACTATCATTTTAACGTTACAATGATAAAGTTTCGTTGAATCTAGTCCTGTAATTTCACTATTGTTTATGCCAACAGTACCACTCTTTGAATTATATGCTGCCGATGTGGTAGAGAAAGCAATGGCAGTACTTGTAGCCATAATTGGCGCAGTTGTGTAATATAAGAAGATTTCTGGTTTAGCATGGAATTTAATTATTTCATTAATATCATCAACTTCATAAGTAATACCAACACCTTCTTGCAACTGATATTCAGTCAAATTACTGTTTATTGTTTTTGTTTGGGTCAATTCACCAGCAATAGTAATACCATTACCACCAGCAAAGTTTGAATATATTTTAGCATTAGAATCAGAACAATAATACCCAGCTTGCTGACCATTTAATTTATTTGAATTTGCAGCACTTGTCGCATAAAGACCAGTACTACCAATAGCACTTATTAAATCAACTTGGCTATAAGTTGCGGCAGTATAATCTAAACCTAATGGATTAGTTAATCCATCACCTGTAATAGGACTAGCAGTTGTAACACCAGTAAATGATGTTCCTCCTCCACCAGCAATAGCAGAATTGTTGATTCCAGTAATTTGATTACTGACATTATAATTAAATGTCAAAGCATCTTGTTTAGCACGCAAAGCACTAATTGGTTCTCTTGCTGCTGTACCAGCATTATCATAAAGATAATCTTGTGCTACTGTAGCATATAAACCTGTACTATCTATTCCACCAATTAACTGCATTATATTATAAATCCTTTATTTGATTTATTTATTATGGTGCAATATCAGTAATATTTGCCAAATCAGGAACATTTACCATAGTAAATTCATGAGTCCAAGCACCACTATTAGAACTCAAACAAGAGGCAGCATTCTGCCATACCGCACTATCGGTATGATATTGTGAAGTAGTTACATATTCACCCATATTTGGAACATAGAAACCTGTACCATTATAAGCCGTAATATATGTGTTTGTTCCATCTGAAGAAGTAGCAAAGTTATTTCCAACTGTTGTAACAGCATTAGAACTAGCCGCTTGAATTTCTGTAGTCCAGTCTTTACCACTAACTACATGGTCTGTAATATCAATATTTGCACCAGCAGTATACGGAGTAATATCAGTTGTAGCAGCACCTGACCAAGTATCAAAATCAGATTTAGTCAATTTTCCACTAACATCTTCAACAGCACTCTTATAAGCCGGAGCGAGACCTACACTATGGTTATCAATGGTAATTCCACTAGCACCAGTATATTCAGCAACATCCCAATTGGTAGTAGCTGTATTAGCAACATAATTACCATCTACCCAAGCAGTAGTAGCATAATCATTTAAATCAATTGAAGTATCACCAATCTTTTCCCATGCAGTAGTAGAAGCATCTGCAGAAGTAAATATCCATTCATTATATTTGTCTGCACCAGTTGCAGTACCTTCTTTAACAAGATAGATATATTTCAAAGCAGAAGAACCAGTAGCAACATCTGGTACACCACCAGCTGTAGAATTAGCAGTCAAATAACCACCTTCTGTATCAGGTAATTCTATCCAAGCATTGTTATGAAGAACTAGAAGCTTGTCTGTTGCAGATGCTGCAGTTGCTGAGGTTACATAATCACCAGTAACACTAATTTCGTTATTGGTGATGTCAATACCAGTACCACCTGTATACTTATCATTAGCGAAAGCAGAAGTATCATAGCCAGTAATTTTATTATTGGCATCATATTCAAATTTGCCTTTAACAGTATCAACAGCATTGGCAGATGCATCTTGAGCAGTATTTGTAATATCTGTAGTCCAATCATAACCACTAACACCATTATTTGTAATGTCAATGTAATTATTGGCAGCTGTATAAGGTGTAACATCAGCTGTAGCGGTAAATGATTCAAATGTGCTAGTATCAAGTTTATTTGAAACCCCATTCCAAGTACCACTATTAGTATCTACAACATCAGCTGCATCTTCCCATTTACTACTAGCGTTGGTAAAATCTGCTTTCTTTAGATAGGTAGCAGTAATGTCATTACCATCGCTATCGCCTAAAGCTCTTTGAGCACTTGCTGCTAATAGACGATGACCATCAATTTTATAAATTGCACTTGTATCATTTGCCATAATTACATCTCCAATTCTTTATATTCAAAATCAATTTTGTCTTGTTTGCTTGATAATGCAGAAACAGTATCCCATTTCGCCGAATTTGATTGAACTACATTATTCAAAGCAGTCACAGTTGTATAAACTGTCTGTACTTCATTATCTAAAGTTTTCATTAAATCTTTAATTGCTGATGTAGTAATATATCGTGGTTGTTCATCTATTGTCACTGGCATTATTAAACCTCACTATATTTATAAACAAATTTATTGTTCTCTTTCAGCAGTCACAATAGCCCAAATATCATCAATGTCTTGTTTAGTAATTACAGGAATACTACTTATACTAGATATGGCACTGACATAGTCTTGAGCCAAGCCAACATTCCATTGGCTTGATACAGTTGAATCCTTTGTCGCAACAATTCCACTATAACCACTTAATGTTGTATCAGTTACAACTGGTTGTGCTGTCAATTCCAAAGTCCATAGAATATTATTTCCAGTTTCAGACGATGTAGCACGTATATTGCTATCGCCTGTTAATATTGTACCTTTAATTGAACTAACACTAGATATGGCAGATAATTGTTCATTAGTTAATGCATCTTGCTTAGTTTCAAGATCTTCAACAATGCCATCTATTGTATCATAAACATTATCAAATTCTGAACTTATACTAGACATTGAATCTACAAAGTCAGTAATATCAAGTTTTTCATCTAGCTGTGTATTGGTTGCATAATCACCAATTGGCTGATATAATGTATCAGCACTTGTCTTGGTCAAATATGCAGATAGTGACTGGTGTGCTGTAAGGAATGTTCCACTAACAGTACTAAATGCCGTAGTATCTAACTTATCATTCAATGTATCATAGACACCCTCAAAATCATTTTCAATTTCCGTCAATGTATCATTGAATGAACTAATATCAAGCTTGTTTTCGTCAAGTTGACTAAAGTTTTCAATCATTTGTTCAGTCAAGTCTTCAACATCAGATGAATCAGCTTTACCTGATACTGCACTGGTAATTTCATTAGACCAGTCTTTACCACTTATAACATTGTTCGTAATGTCAATGTTTGCACCAGGTGTATAAGTAGTATCTTTAATTGCAGAACCATTTATTGCAGTTATTGTATTGTTTATTCCTTGTATTGCGGAGGTATCAAGTTTATCGTCTAGACTTTCACTAATGAAATCATAAACATCAGCAATATCATCTTGTGTTGCATATCCACTTAAATCAAGTGAATGTTCGCCAACTTGAATCCATTTTGAATTTGTCTTATCCCAGATAAATTCATCATACTTATCAAATCCAGATACATTTGGATTAGGACCGACATAATAGATTACACTATTTTTTCCTGTAGGAGGTAATGCTGTCACTACAACAACTTTTCCATCCATTAAGGAATCAACTTCAGACTTAGTATATAATTCATCTCTACTATATGTTTGAGATTTGGTGTAGTAATTACTTAAATCAACACCAGTAATAAATCCACTTGGGTTATTTGATGGATAGAAATCTTCCGGTTTGAATGCTGTTGAATCTAGTTTTTCATCAACCTTACCACTAATGTAAGATAAATCTTGGTGTGCTGTAAGGAAATCACCTGATACAGTGCTAAATGCAGTTGTATCAAGTTTACTAGAAATTCCATTCCATAAACCACTGTTAGCAGTGACTAATTCATTGACAGCACTATTACCTTGAGACCATTGTGCAGAATTCGTACTTACTGTATTTGTTATTTCATTCCAAATTTCACCACTTGTCTCAAAATCAGATTTATCTAGTTTTTCATCCAATGCATCAGCTATTTCAGATGCTGCACTGGTTTCTGTAATATTGTAATAATTTTCCTGGATAAATTCGTAATCAGCTTTACCACTTAATTCTGAATCAATTTCATCTTTATTGTAGTAGTCTGAGGTTAATGTATCATTCGTGACGTAGTAGTCAAGAATATCGTTCAATGCACTCATATCAACTTTAGAAGATACATCTTCAAAGGTTGCATAGTCGCTTAAATCTTGGTGAGCCGTCAACCAAATTCCACTATTTGTATAGACCTCATCCAAAGCACCTTGAACATCGCCGGTGAATGGATTACCACCTTGTCCAGCAAAAGGTATTCCACTATATCCTGTAATCTTACCATCAACAATACCAAGTCCACTGTATTGCATCAATCCATCTAAAGACTGATGTTCTGTAAGATATCCACTTGGATTTTCGTACATTGGATAGAAATTTGAACTAAAACTCTTATCCAATTTTTCATCAAAAGCTGAAGTAAGTTCATCAGAACCACTTGTTTCAGCCATTGTGTAATATAAGTCCAAATCAGACTTATTGGCTTTATTATTTAATGCACCACTAATTTCTTCTTTACTACTTGTTTCAGTCTTATCGTAATAATTTGTTGCTAAGTCTGTATTTGTCACATAAGCAGTCAATGACGAAACATTTGCCTTATTTCCTAATGCTGTATTCAATTCATCTTTAGAACTTGTATCAGTTTTCAAATAATAGTTATCTAATGCACTGGTATCCACCTTACTGCCTAGTGCTTGTGCTATCTCGTCCTTACCGCTCGTTTGTGTAGTGGTGTAATAGTTATCAAATTTATCGTCAAGCTGTTCAAGTGCTGTTGAAATCTGACCAGCACCACTTGTTTCCGATTTCTTATAGTAATCGGTTAAGTCAACAGCAACTTCTCTACCTATTATAATCCATCCATTGTCAGATGTAAATGCTACTTCATCATTGGAATTTACATTCAGTCCTCCAATGGTTCCTGTATCAGTCACACAATAAACATCACCAACTTTAGGATCAGTTATTGCTTCAATTTCTACACAGGTCTTTGAACCACGAATTACAAGTGGTGTTCCAATTTCTGCAATTTCTTGTTGAACATAGTCTTGTGTAGCCAACACGCTTGCGGATAAGTCAGCAAATTCAGTCTTATCCAACTTGAACGGAATTGAGTTAATGTCAGTCATCTGGTCTGGTGATAATGCATCTTGTTTAGAACTTAATGCACTGGCATAAGCATAATCTGCAGAAATACCAATTATATTTGCTGTTAAGTCATTTCTAACATAAATGCCATCTTCGCCTTTAAGTGGTAATGAACCAGTTGCTGCAGCAATAGGAATATCGTTAATTCCTACAATTTCGCCTTCTTCATTGTATTGGTAAGTCTGGTCTTTTTTCTTTAGGTAGGTCTGTTCAATGTTATCACCATATTCATCATTTATGGCTTTGTTGGCTACTTCAGCAAAAATATCTTTATCATTTACATCGTGTAGATATTTTTCATTCTTATATTCAATGTAGCCTAACTTTAATTTTTCTTGTTTCTCATTTATTAAAGATATAAGTTTATTAATGACCTGATTAAACATCTCGATGGTGACATAAGCACCACAAGGAGAATTAGTCAATAATTCAGCCTGGTCATAATCATTACCACGTTCATATATATCTTTTAAATGATTTTTTGTTTTTTTCATATACTATTTATGTCTTTTGAATCGTATCTAAGACAGTGTAATAGCCATAGTTACAAGACCAGTAATTAGTCCTAGAATATATGTTCCAAACAATATCATAAGTGAAGTATAGACTTTATTCTTTACCTTAGTGGATGTTGTCAAGTTTCTAACTCTCTCCATAATCAAGTGTCTTCCTGCAACATGGTCAAATAATCCATCTGTTCTTTCGTGAGCTTTATGGATTATCTTTATATCGTCTGCTATCCATATATTCAAGCCAGCATACAATGCATCTATACCCATAGCAACATCTTCATAACCCCAGTTTCCTTTGAATGCTTTTGAATCAAAGAGTTCTCTTTTCCCATAATGTTCTTCCATGAAATCTAAGTGTTTCAGTAAACCTTTTCTTGTAATTCCAAAATTACAGCTCCACCCAATCATTCCAGTCACCATCAAGTCAAGTTTTTCATTGAACTTAAAGGTATTTTGCCATGTACTTACTGCATTGGATGCAACTCTCAAATCGTCAAAATTAAGCGGTTTGTGATTCCACAAGTTATCCATATTGGCAGTAAGTAAGTCAGATGCGGGATTCTTTATGCCTACAGGATTCGTGTGTTCTCTTGTTCCAAAGACCAAATCATATTTTTCAAAGTAGTCTTCATACTTGATAATGAAATCATTGTTCTTTGGATAAGTATCTCCATCTATGAATATCAAAGCATCACTATCTGAATTTAGAAATTCGTTTATTACAGAATTCCTATTATTACAGCGACCTTTCTGTTTCTTATTATTCAGACAGACTACATTCTGTTCATTGGATTTAAATATCCTATCGTCTGAACAGACAAATATAAGTTCAGGTTTCTGATACTGTTGGTTTAATAATTTTATTGTTTGACTTACAATGTCATTCTGATTATGGTTTGTTATGCAAATAGATATCTTCATAACATATTTATGTTTATAAATACAACATAGAGGTTTCATATAATGGCACAGTTGAATGATTTAATAGTTAATGGTTATACAAGATTTCTTAATTCAGCATATGGTAATTTAAATGGTTCTGCTACAAGTGCATTGTGTGCAGCTAATGCTGCAACTGCAGTTAAAGCTGCAGATTCTGATAAATTAGGTGGAACCGCTGCTGCAAATTTTGCTTTGAAGACTGGTGCATATACAGCAACAACACAATTAAGTGCTTATAGTGCCGTTGTGGCTGGTTCTGCACCTGTTGGTTCGCACACTATTTCATCACATAGTGATTCTGCTAATTTCTTTTCTGGTAATTCTGCAAAAAGTTCCTGTAGTGCCACAAGTGCAAAGAATGCCGGTACTTCTGATAATGCATTGAAAGTTTATCATAGTGCTTGGAACGCTAATTCAGCTAGAGCGATAGCATTTACTGAAACCGCATCTGGATATTCACAAATAGGAACTGCAGCTGATTTCACATATAATCCATCGACTAAATTATTGTCAGTTGTTAGTGCAAGTGCAACAAATGTCAGAGGTGTGACAGTTAGTGCTACAAATGTAACTGCGGCGACTACTGTTAGAGGAACAAATATAAGTGGTACAAACATTAGTGGTGCAAATCATACCGCATCAATAGATAATCTTATAACAAGTGCATCAAGAACAATACCAACAGTAAATAATAAGACAATTACTATCACTACAGGTGCTTCACCAACAACAGGTTCATTTTCCACAAATACTGCTGCTGATAAAACAATCACACTTGGTTCAATGGCATTAAAGTCCAGTGGTGATTATTCAACAACAAATCATAATCATTATCTATCAGCATTAAATGGTACAGCAACATATTTTAGTGGTACAACTGCAGCACCTTCAGCATTATCTGCTTTGACATCCAAATCTGCATTAAGTGCGGGTAGTGCAACGAAAGCGGCAACTGCCACATATGATAGTGCTGGTAATGTAATTGATACTACTTATGGTAAGACAGTAAATGATGTTTATTATGTAACTGCTGGCTATAATGCTACAACCTATCCAAATTATGATACAACTAAAACTTATGCTACAGGTTCTTATATCGTTACAGGTTCACGTGTATATAGTGCAAGTGCCGCTGTAACTGTTGCGGGTTCTTGGGCAAGTAATAGTTCTAAATTTACAACGGCATCAACAACTGTTGTATGGTCTGGTAATACAACTGCAACAAGTGAAGTTACCGCCTTAACCGCTGGTTTAAAAATATCTTTGAAAGTACCTTCAAATATGAGTGGTGCTGCTACTACACAATTAAATTTAAATAGTCTTGGTGCAAAAACCATTCGTAGAAATAATGGTAATTTAACAACACATTTACCATTTGGAACGATAGTTTATTTGACTTATGATGGAACTTATTGGGTATGGGCAGATTATGATAGTAATAGTGATACTAAAGTAACACAAAATAGAACTACATCTAATACAGCATATCCTATTATATTAAAAACAAATAATACAACTGCAAATGCTACTGATGTTGTTAGATTTAACGAATCATTTACATACAATCCATCTACAAGTTCAATGGTTGTAAAGAATATATCTGGTCAAAATGTAACTGCATCTGTATTTAGTGGTAATTTAAGTGGTACTGCTAGAACGGCCTTGACTGCAAATTATGCTTTGACCGTTCCACAAAGTGCTGTAACGGGTCATATTGATGTTGGAACAGGTCTTAAAAAATCAGGAAATGTTATATCAGTCAATACCAATAGTACCATTGCCAATAGTGCAAAATATAATTGGGCTATTGGTGATTCCAATAATGTAGATGGAACTGCAACATTCGCATGTGGTTCACGGAAATACTGCTGCTGGTTTTGCTTCTATTGCAATGGGAAGAAATAATAATATGAGTGCTGGAATGGGTATTACCATTGGTGACGGTAATACTACATTAGGACAACGTTCTGTGAGTTTTGGTACAACTAATATGTCCTATACTCAAGGTGAATTTGCCAATAACATGACTATTGGTATGGGTTGTTCTTCACTTGGTTCAATGGGCAATAATATGGCATTAGGTATGATAACCTATGTCAATGGTGGCGATAGTCAATATGGTAATATGGCTGTTGGTTATAGTAACTCCGCATTACAAACAAATTATTCCTTCGTTGGCGGATGTGAATCAAGAGTTGAAACATATTCTGGTACAACACCAGAAACACAAATTGGTACTGAATCTGATATAAGACCAACATTTGCATTTGGTTATAATGTATCTTCTAAAGGCGGTGCTACTGTATTTGGATTTAAAAACTTTGGTCTTGGTGAAAACTCTGGGCATCTTGGAAAAGCATATGGTTTTGTAGCGGCAGGTTCGAGTGTAAGTAATATTGTTGATACAAACCTTACAGGTGGATTTAAATGGTATCAAAAATCACCTTCGGGTGGTGAAGGTGGACCTTTCGTTGTAGGTTCATATAACGTAGGTTATAATCCACGGAACTTTTGTAGCGGGTATTAGTAGTTATGGTATGTCGCCTGCTTCATTCGTGGCTTGTAAAGGAAACGTATCATTAGGTTATGCACAAACTGTAATTGGTAGATTTAATAAACCTGAAAATACCTTATTTACAATAGGTGCTGGTGTTAATGATACCACAAGAAAAAATGTATTTTCTGTTTTGTCAGATAGTTACAATGCAAAATTTTTCATTGGTAGAGGTACTGATACAGATTCAGCATATTGGGCAACCGATTATCCTGAATTTTATGTAGGAACTACATTAAAATTATATGGTTCATTAAGTGCGGCAGGTAGTTTATTAGCATACGGTGATATTAGTGCTGATAATGGTGCTATTTATGCTTCTAACATTTTTGCATCAGATACATTAACAAGTAATTATTTTGTTACAACTAATGGTGTAGTATCTAACAACTTATCCGCTACTAATATCATAACAACAAGTTTACAAGTTGGTAATGCTAGATTTTATAGTTCAAGTACATCGGGTGATACGAATGCTATAATACATGGTAAGAGTGATTTTTATAGGGGTAATAGTGTCAATTTAAATAGTCCTATTAATTCTTATATTACTGAAATCTTTATGTGTCCTACTGGTAGCACTGTACAAACAGCAACAATAGGAATATCATCTTGTTTAGAAAATTATTATTATAGTGTGATTAATATTCATAATGTCAATAATTCTTCTACTTCTACTAAAGCAACTAGAATTGAGTTTACGGGAAATAAATTTGATTATACTTGGATAAGACCAGCAGGTTCATCCAATGTTCCAGTTGGTTCAACGGCATCCATTGCCATAGGAGGCACAAATGGTGGCACCGAATTAAGTTGGTCAACATCTTCAAGACATATAACTATTATGTATTGTAGATATGGTAATGAAAGATTATTATTTACTAATTGGCTTTAATATAAAAAGGAATTATTTAATGACTTAATATAGTATTCTAAATATAATATGCGATGGTATTTGGAAGACATAAGTGAGCTTATCATTGAATACAATAAAAAATATTTTCATAATAAGATTAAACTTCCTATATCTGTGAAATGGGAAAGATCCTATAAGACCTGTGAAGCCACATATACACAACAAAAACATTCTCATTTGATAAAGATAAATTCGTCTTTATTCTATGCTTCACCTGCCTTAATGAAGAATACAATAGTCCATGAGCTTATACATGCTTGGCAGGCTGAAAATGAGAAAAAATTATCGTCAAACTGGCACGATGATGTATTTAAGTCTTGGTGTGATAAATTGAATGAAACTGGTGATTTTAGATACCCTTTAAGTGATACAGGAACCTTAAAAGAATGGAAAGAACTAGAAAAAATATTCAATTGTGCTTACTATGTTTATAGGAAAACAAATAAATCCATTTATGGAGTCTTTATAAATTTTCTATATCAGGAAGAAATAGACTGGCTAAAGAATAAAGGATTTCATATTAAATTCTATGACAGTCTAAAGCCAACGAATAATGCTCCTTTATGTTTAAAGACTGATGAGTTTAATGTTCATTTTTCAACCATAACTTCCTTGCTAAATGTCAACATTACACCACAGAATATCAAGAAAATCCTCGGAAAGAATAAGATTTTCTCACATAAGGACTTTAACTTTACAAAAGGTATAAATATATAGAGGTATTGATATGTTTGCAACAAATTTTGACGATATTATTGATAAGCTTGCTATGTTGAATGAAGAATCTGAACAAGAAGTTCCATCTGTTGAAGACATGGAAAAGGCTACTAAAGAAACAAAAGATTCTGGTGAAGAAACATCAGATGAAAACATAAGTAAAGCAGTTAAGGAAGCCATCAAGCCACAAGTTGATATTGCTGTATCTACAATAAATTCCTTGAAGGATGCTTATGCTGACAACTGTAATAATGCGAAAGAACTTAGCTTAATGATTGACCAGATTAAGAACTGGGAAAAGACCATTAGAGGTGCTTGTCAATCAATCGTAAATACAGTAAATACGAAGAAATTATTTAAGACCGATGAACGTGGTGAATGGGTAAAAGGTGAAAATGGCAAATATCTTGCTTGGAATGGAAAACAGATGAATCAAGTATTCTCACCAAAAGCATTTTCTTGGATTAAAGACAATGATAGTAGAGATAGAAGCACCTTGGATTTGTGTGCTGCTATTATTGTATTCTACAATTCAATCGTAGTTTAATGAGGTTCTCAAAATGGCTAATATACCTACAGGTACAACATTAAATGGTTATCCAATAACTTATTGGAATAGACAGACTGAAGCTGATGGCGAAGCAATGTCAACAGACACCATTATGCCTATATGTTCAGCAATTAATTATAACATTAAAGCCATTGAAACTATGCAAGCAGCAACTGATGTTATTGATGTATTTGGTTCATTTTCGTCCTTTGAAGAAAATTCAGGTACATTAACTGCTGAAGGATATCTTACTGATAAAGATATCATTAAAGTTCTTGAAGATGAAACTAATGATACACAACAAACATATTATCAATATAGTTCTGCAGATAACTCCTGGACTTCTATAGGTTCATTAGACCCATATTATTCTAAATCTGATTTAAACAATGCTGCAGGAAAAAATATAAACATTACTACTGATGAAAACGATGTAATAAAGATTAATACAAATGATAATGTATCATTTACCGAAGTATCTTCAACAGGTTTTAGTGGCACGAACATTAGTGGTAATATAAAAACATCCACAATTGATAATTTGATTATATCAGCAGAAGGTGGTAGTGCAGCTAATTCATGGATGTCAACTAATATTAGCAATTATATTAGTGCTATTGGTAGTGCTAATATGAAAAACATTGCTGGTGAAATTAGCACAGGTACAAATGGTAGTGCTAAAACAGCAACGATTAAACTTAGTGGTTATAAAACAAATATCAATACAAGTACATATTTATCGGCTAGTCAAAATGACAATTATACTTCTTCATTTGGATTGACTGATAATGCAGTAACATATATTACAGAAGGACATGATGCAAGTGCATGGATTAATACGAACCAAGACAAATATGTAAAATATACTGATATTGCTTTAAATATAGGTGATATTGATAATCTAGGTGTAACTGGCGCTGCAACAGCATTATGTAAATATGCATCAGCAAGTACTTATTCTTATATTATAAATTTTGGTGAAAATTCACAATTATCATCTTATGCAACAAATAAAGGTTTGCGGTAGGTGATAGTAATTATGCGGTTTATAATAGTTATGTAATCGGATTTGGTAATTCAGCTGATAATTTAGGAGATTCAACTAATCAAAATAGATTTATATTAGGTCTATCTAATTCATCAAATGCATCTAACACATTTACTATTGGTTTAAAAAATAAAACATCAATGAATAATTCTTTTATAATGGGTATTGGTAATGATTTATATAATAATACAACATTACCATATAAAATTATATTAGGGGCATATAGCCAGTCAACAGCACAATCAAATAGCAATTTATTTGCTATTGGAAATGGTACAACCGCTAAATCTAAAGATATATTTAGTTTATCAAATACTTATCTTACTTTTAATACAGAAGATTATATAACTCGTATCAGTTCAGCTGGTATTCTATTTACTATTCCTAATGGTTCACAAAATCCACCAATTGCAAAAACTATACCTAATAAATATATTCAAAGTCTATCATTTTTAAACCCAGAATATTGTAATTCAGCGGCTGCTGATATAAATGGAGATATTTGTTTAATATTTGGTGATAATGCTTCAGCTGCTAGTGAACCCAATACTGGTGGTGATTTCTCAGCTAATAGAATATCATTATATTTTGATGCATTTTGTCCAAGTAAAAGATTTAGATTATATCCAACAATTGCTTCAGCATACAGTTTATGTATAGGATTAAATTCAAATATTAAAAATATTTATATAAGAGGATTTGGTCCGATGAGATACCCTGGCGATGGTGTAGACCCTATTACGGGAGCGGCTCTTGATAATGTATATTTTATTGCATCCAGTTGGGATAATACTGGATGGCCTGGTCTTAGCTCTGGATATGCACCAAGTACCGCAAATGCAACAGCAATACAATATGATAATTATTATTATAATGCTACTCAATCTACTTACTTATATATTCGTAGAATTGCTTTAAATAGATATATTGACATTACTTATGATAGAGTAGCAAGTGCTTTTGTAATGATTAAAGGATTTGAAAGTTCTAAATTGTGTTATCCTACAACTGATTAAATATACTTATAAGCCAATTTACCACTACACGGACTAAATGTCAATTCACTAAATTTAACTTCGCCCTTTATACTATATAAGTCTACTCTAACAAATTTGTAATCTGAAGCCAATTTCTTTACAATTGGCTTCATTTTTTCATATATAATTCTTTCTTTATCCAATAACTTAAATCGCATTGGTTCTATTCCAATGTATAAGTCTGGCTTGTTTCCTTCAGCATCTGTAAATGCGAAGAATTCCTCTAAGTTCTTTCCAAGTTTTCTACTAAGCTGTATATACTTGATTTCACCATTTTCGCACCAGAACTCCCAGTCCAATAATAGTCCTAAGTCCGGCTGAACGATTACTCCTGGTTCAATATGTTCATACTGCCATTCATAACCGCCAATATAAGCGTAATTCAAGCTTAACCATTCATTCAACTTAGATATTAGATATGTTGGGTCATTACCTTTCTTCTTTTCAAATCTCATATTCCAGCCTGACCCGTGATTGCAACGAAAGAACCATTTTCCGTCTGGTATGGTGTTGTACATATCCAAGGTGAATTCTGGGCTTCTGAATATGTAAGCTGGCGAAATAACTATATCCTTCAATGAACTAATAGATAATTCTTGATGAGCCAATATTTTATCAGTCCATATTGGTTTTCTATCGTCTTTATCATAAATCTTACACCAATTTATTCTATCAACTATATTCTGTGGATTTATTAGATTTAATGTTGGATCTTTTTTAGTTATCCATTCTTCAGCAAATTTAGTCTTATCTTCAGCAAATCTACAGTTATTATAGTCTGTATTATGAAGTCCTTTTAGCCATTCTTGTCTATATTCTTCTTCTGTCATACGAAATCTTTTTCCATTATTTTTAGTCTTTGTTCTTTTTCTTTAATTTTTCTAAATATACTTTGTGCATTTTTCAACGCTATGTGAGGTAGAAATGATTTAATGTCTTTATTTGAGAAATAACCATCATCTGATAGTTCTATGGAATATTTATTTCCGCCACGATTTATAATATATTCTCTATCTGGCTTAATTAAATCATTCTTTTCGTATGGTGAAATTGGTATCATTTTAAACTTATTCAAGTCTATATAACCATCCAGTGTATAGAATGGCTTTGACTTAAAATCTTTAGTATCTTTTAAACATCCTCTATTTATTCTATCTTGTTCTTCACATAATTCTGCAATAACTATACTTGTATAAATAGGATATTTACTACAAACAGTATAGTGACATATTGTAGACATAAATCCTCTATGACCTTGTAGAACCATTAAACAGTCTTCGCCTTTATTAGGTGAAAAATCAGTTTGCTCCATATAACGATATTCCATTATAAAGTTTCTCATACGAAATCTTTTTCCATATCTTTAATTTTTTTATTTATTTTCATTTGCTTAATTATAGGCATAAAATCACTATCAAATATTTTACATGCATCTTCATAAGTAAATGTTGTTCTTACTCTAGTATTGAATTTCAAATATATTTGGTTTATTATATAACCTTTATATTTAACCTCACAGTCAGCAATAGTAAGGTACACATCATTAATATAAACTAAACTTGCTGGTGTATAAGCATGCTTTTGGTCATATTTTAGATTTTTATATAAGTCATACTTATTCACAAAATTTTTAAATTCGTCTAATGTCATTGAAAGTCCTTTTCAAAATTTTTAATATTTTGTTTTATTTTATATGCTTTAATATTTTGTTCAATCTCATAATACATTTTAGGTAAAATTTCATCTACTATTTTATCTAATAATTCAGGAGTTAATTGATTCAGTTTATATGTTTTTTGTTTTTGTCTGCCAATAGCACATTTTCTTGAATGATCTCCAGCACCAGATGAGATAACAAAATTATTTTGTTTACCTGGCATATTTTCAAAATATAAGCAAGTAAAAACATTCAAACCATCAGAATGAATCCAGGAATATTTTGTATGCTTATATATTCCAGATATTTCATGTTCAATATATTTCTTTGATTTGATATATGAAATTACTTCTTCTCTTGTCATTGAAAGTCCTTTTCAATATTATTCACTTTATCTTTAATTTGTTCTTCTTTAACAAATTTAATAAAATCTAGCTTTAATTGTTTATATATATTTTCAGTAAAATAAATTACATTTGGAAACTTATACAAGTAATAATTTTTTTTATCATTTTCAGTTGGTGGCCTATTTACATACATACTTCTTTCCCAGACCACACATGGATTTTTCTTATTTGCACACAGATACAAATTAATATCATCTCTGTCAAAATATTCATAGTATCTAGCTCTAACATAATTAAATTTATTAAAATTCATTTGAAATCCTTTTCTAATTCGTATTTCTTCAATTTAACTTTAACTTTTTTGTAATTTTTTATAAATTCTTGTATTTTCTTTTCAAACTCTTCTTTAGTATTAGCATAATAACAAATTTTTGGCTTTGTTTGTATTGACTTTTTATCTGGACTATAACACTTATACCAAATTTTACCAACAATTTTATCACTATCTATAATACAATTTTCGTAAGTAACATCTGTTACTTGGTATTCGCCCATTGTAATAGCACCTTTGATATAACAAGTACCACGACTCGTCAAATAAAGATAATCAGAATATTTTGAACATACACTAATATATTCATCTCTAGTCATTCGTAAAATCCTTTTCCAAGTTTTCTAGTTTAAGTTGAATTTTATATTCTTTCCAAATAGCAATATTAATATAATAAAGATCTTTTACTTCTTCCAATGAACTATTAGACATTGGTAAATAATTAAATTTAATATGTTTTTTATCATTCAAGTCATAATAGAATGACCAGATAAATGTTTTTTCAAAATACTGTTTCTTTTTATCAAGTGGCTGTCTATTATAGTATGGTATAAAACCATCAGCTCGCCATGCATTTATATAACACTTACTTAAGTTTTTATCAAATTCTTCAAATGTCATTTGAAGTCCTCATATAAACTTTGTTTTCTAGTGGATATAATCATTTGTTTTATTGATATAATTCGGTCATTAAGATATTTTGTAAAATCTTCTTTACGTATATGATTCAATATCACACAATTATATGTCAGTCCATAAAGAATACTTCTATTTACTTTCTTTGTTTGTACTAGATAACAGACATAGTTATTATTGTAGTAAATAGTAGTAGAATTTGAATCTATTGGTGTTCTGTCAATAGTTAAACCAAAAGACTTAATTATATAGTTAAATTCATTGAATGTCATCAAAGTCTCCATTAATTTCTTCAAGTTTACAATTCACAATTAGTTGTTTATATTCTTTCAATTTGGTATTATATTGAGGAATGATTTCTTTTTCTATGAACTCATCTAGTTCTTCCTCCTCAAAGAAATTCTTTTCATACAAATATACTAAGCAATTATCCTTAATATACAATTTTGTTGCTACATTATATCTATCAAATGCTTGGGTATTTATCCATATCAATGCAGCATTTTCTGCCTGTGGAATACCTTTAAACCGATAGCACTCATAAATACCTAATCTATAACAATATAAATCATATTTTTTTGCTAATTCATCTAAACACATTTGAAATCCTCATTTATATCATTCATTTTCAGTTCTTGAAGTTTAAGTTTATATTCATGTAGCATTTCTTCACATATTTTGTCATAGTTTTTTTCAGACTGAACAAAATTAAATAATTCGTTATAATGATTAAAATAGTGTTTGATAGATATTCCATTTCTTTCAGGATTCCATTCTTTATTAACTGCCACAGAATATGCTGGTACGATACATAGTTGGTTATCAAGATAAAATAGTTCTAGATATATGAATGTATTAGAATGTACAGTACCATCATCATAAAAATTCTTTCCATCAGTCAATAATTCATTGAAGAATTCTCTAACATCTTTAAAATCAACAATTAACATACGAAATCTTGCTCCATATCATTCTTTCTTTTAATCATTTCTTTATACTTCTTTAGATATCTGTTAATTTGTGCTTGTTCTTTATAAATTTTAATATCAATAGTTCTAACAGGAATATGAGTGTTTATACAACTCATAATTCTAGTCTCTATATCAGAAACATATCTACAAGCTTCAGAATTATTATACCAATTCCTTATAAGTATTTCATCTAAATCCTTTGGATCTGTATGAAACTTTTTCCAGAATTCTTTATATTCTTCAAATGTCATTTGAACTCCTTCTTAATGGTATATTTCATTTCCATCATCTTATAGTATTTTCCATATAAAGCATAAAATTCTTTCCAAAGATCTTTATCTTGGTTTAATGCAGTATTCATATCTGTATAGTAGTAATCTATATAAAATCCACCACCATAAAGCTTAACAAAATTATAAAAATATTCACACATTTCTTCCAGAGTTCTTGCTGATAAAGTGCAATCATAACTAGGACCGTTAGAATGATTACTAATACGCATATAATACATTATTCAAAGTCCTTCATCATAGCATCTCGTTTTTTCTCAAATAACAGTTTCTTATACTGTTCTTGGATACACTCAATATTAAATTCTAGTGTTTTTTTCCAGTTTTAATCAGACAAATTTAAACCATATACATTTGGAGATACATATTCATTCTTATCATTTAAGTAACCCCATTCATGATAAGCATATTCCACGAAATAGCACAATTGACCACATTGTTTATTAGAATAAATTTTTACAACAAAATGTGTAAATTCCGGCCTAATCATATAATAGAAAGTATTGTCACTTAATCCGTATTTCTTATACAATCCGTATTTTTTACAGATTTCATCAACCGTGTCTAATGTACCCATAACTAAAGTCCTTATATATTTCTTCTTTTTTCTTTTTAATTGTCATTTGTTTAATGATTTCACTCAATTCAATCAAATCTTTCTCAAATTCTTCAATATATGCTCGCCAAGGCATCCATACCCATTTATGACCACTATCATAATACTTACAAATTCTTGCTCCATAACTACCAAATGAAGTCACAAGAACATTACCACCAAAATTACTACTTTCCGGTATTCCATATAATACTGTGTTTTTATCACCTAGATAAGGAACTAGGTTAAACTTTTTGCAAATGGTTTGATATTCAGTCAGGCTAATCATTTAAAGTCACACTCCACTTCCGAAAGTTTTAGTTTAATTTTCTCCTGCTTTAATTGTTTTGTCAATAACAAGTATCTTTTATATATTTTCTTTATGTCATTAGCCAATGCTTCTTCACCATAACCTTCGTCAGCTGAAATAAAAAATACATCATTGGTATCAATTCGTAAAAATTTGCAATCTAGACGAATTTTTGTAATCATTCGTAATTCAGAACTATCGTCACAGACAGCCAGTATCCAGCTTGGCATAGGTAAATCATTAAAGCCATAATAATATACGCCCAATGATGTGCAATGTTGAAGTAGCACCAGGTTGCATTTTTCCAGAAATTCATCAGACAATTTCATATTTAAAATATAACAAAAAATCCAGTGGCTGTCACTGGATTTAATGTTTAGAAATGTTTACAAAAGTTTAAAATTCTTCGCGGAACATGTAATACATGAATACACCAGGAATTTCTTCAGGAACTAATGCAATAGTTGAGAATGTATAGATTTCAACATCACGAGTATTGGCGAGAACTTTCTGGTTATATTCACCAGCACCATTTACCTTAGTCAAAGTTTCTTCAAACTTCTTATTGACTTCAGCAACAGCATTTTGGTATTCAACGATTTGTTCTGTAATGATAGGGTTCTTATTAGCATCAAACTTAATATTACCCTGTTCATCTCTATCAGCAAACTTTTGAATCAATGTACCAACTTCCTGCTTGTATTCAGCAACCTTTGGGTCTTGTTCAGGATTATAGAGGGCCTTCTGAATTTCTTGATATACACTTTCAAGAGACTTAATAGTCTTAATTGCAGCATATGTCAATTCAGCACCAACGCCATTTGAATTTATATACTTGTTAAGCATTTCAAAGTACTGCTTGATTTCAAGTTGGGAAAGATTGATTTTCTTTACTACGATATTATTCTTATTCATTTGTTTTATCTCCTATTGTAAACTATTTATTACGCTTCCGTTCCTTTAAACATATTATAAAGACTAACCAGTTCTGCATTTAGTTCTTCCTTAGTCAAAGTACTAGGTAATTTATCTTCAATCTGATTTAGATAGTTTGGGAACAATGATAGCAAGTTGAAATTTGATGTGTCAATCTCTATATTGCTATTGTCATCGTCGGGTTTTGGGTCATTGAATGTATTTACAGGATATGCTGGATTCATGGCATCCAATTCACGAACCAAGTCATAAATTTTTTTTGTATCAGACTGATATTCGTATGGAATATGAATATCAACCACCTGTCCAGTAATCTTTGTTCTATCAATTACCGGATAAGTGAATATATTGAACTTCATTGATACCTTATTATTTTCCCAATGGAAGTCATTATTTGATATATCCAAGATACCATACCCCCTTTCACAGTACTTGTCTATCCTGGTTATCTGATATGGTGAACCAATGTATGTAATGGTTTGACCAGACTGGAACTCCCTGTGGCTCCTATGGTGATAATGTCCGGTATAAGTGTGTTCAAATTTGCTTGCTACATCTGTAATTGTCAATCCTGAATCTGACATTCTACCACCCATATCAAAACCAACAATATCAAGATGAGCGAAACAATACTTATAGTTATTAAGAACAACCTGTGAAAAATCCTTATAGTCAGTAATCCAAGGCAACATTAACACTGTCTCATTGTCAAATTTGACCTCTGTAGGTCTATCATAAACAGTAACATTTGGCAACAAGTCAATGGCTTTAAGACTATGGACTTCTGTGGTTGTTGTATGGAAAATATCGTGATTACCAACAATCACATGGACTGTAAAGTCTTTAAATGTATTCTTAAAAAGGTCAATCACAACATTATCAGTCTGAACATTGATATTCTGTCTAGTGTCAAAAATATCTCCACAGACAATTATTGTATCAATCTTTTTTTCTTTCAATTCAGGAACAAACTGTTCACGAAAAAATCGTAATTGTGACTGTTGAAATCTACTATCACTTTTTTTGCATCCGTAAATGTAAATCTGCTAATAATGCTATTTTCATAAAATCAAATATAATAATTTTGAATTTAGTATTTGTTATTTAGATTATATAAGTTTCAGTCAATGCTTGAAAAATCCTTATTTATTTCTCGTTTCATTCGTCTAATTCTTTCTAGTTTCTGTTCCTTTTCAGCATTCCTATATTGTTCAAATAAATGTTCTATTTTTTCATCAACATAGTCAATATTTAGGCTACTACCAGGAATACCTTGCATATTTGGATGACTAATTATTAGGTCAGTATTCTTCAAATATACAATGTCATCTGATATGCTCATCAAGTTCAAATCCATATCCCAGTATAAGAATGAAGCCAATGATGTATGTGTGGCTCGCAATTCAATACAGTGTCCGAACACCTAGACAACATTCTTCAACAAGATTGTATTTGTCTTTTAGATATTTGATTAACTCTTCAGATACCATTATGAAACCTTCATTTCAGAGAATAATGATTTTTTCTCTATCTGTATAATTTCATTGAAGTTTACTTGTGCATCTGATAGTTTATGTGATATTAGATAAATTCCAAGGTCTTTATTTTCTTCAGATACAATGTTGTATAGTGTGGATAAGAATTGTTCAATACCAGACTGGTCAACACCTGCATCCAATACTTCATCAATCATTAGAATGGAACAAGACCAATTACTGATAATCTTACTAATATCAAAGAATGACAATAGAATTGCCATATCTATTCTACATCTTTCGCCACCACTGAACTGATTATAGTCTTGTTCAAATTTACCAGTCTTAATGGTTTCTTCCATATATTGATTAAATTCAAATGATAGTGGTAATTCAAATTTCTTTAGATAGTAGTTAATCTTATTATTCAATATTGGAAGTAGTTTTAGGAAAAAGAATGCTCTCAATCCATCGTCTCCCAATATGTCAATCATTTGTGTATCTATTTCTATCTTATGGTTTAGTTCATCTAGTGTATTCTTGACTTCAACTAATTCTTCTTCCAGTTGAGTTATCTTCTCATTGTATGAATCCACTGACAATTCACAGACCTGATTTTTGACTTCTACAATTTGGTCTTTCAACTGTTGAATGGTCTTCTCATAGTTAGTCTTGGCGAACAATTCCTCTTTAACTTTATCAGATATCTGTGTGATAAGTTGTTTATTGTTGTTTACCTTTTCTTTTTGTGCATTATATTGTGCTTCCAATTCTCTCAAGTGTGGTATAGTTTCTTCTTCAAGAATTTTCAAATCATGTTTCAATTTCGTAATATGTTTCTTGGCATGACCTTTATCAAGTTCAGAACCACAAATAGGACAACTACTATTATCACCAATCATTTTTAGTGTTTTCAGTATGTTTGCTTTTTCATGTTCTGCTACACCAATATTGCTAGATAGTTTGGCAAATTCTTCATCAGAAGGACATTCAGTATTACCTTCAATTTCGGCGATTTTGTCTTTACCAATCTTAATGTTCTTGATATTTTTCTTGATTTTCAAATCAAACTTGTTTATATCAGTCTCTAGTTTGTCAATTTGAGCTTTTCTATTTTCCTCAAATTTCTCAATGTGATTTCTAATATTTTCAACTGTTGCTTTGTTATCGTCAATTCGTTCTTGATAACTGGTTTCTTCGGCCAATTTCAATCGTTGGTCGGTCTTTTCAACCGTCATTCGTTTTTTGACTTCCTTACCCATTTCACTCAGAACATCTATATTGAAAATGCTTTCAATCAGTGCTCGTTTATCACCAATGCTCATAGATAAAAATGGTTTGTTATTCGTGACTGCTATGCCAACAATATTCTTGAAGAGTCTTTCATTGATACCAAGCAATTTATCTATTTCTTCCTGGTTCAATTTCTTGGAACTAAGACTATCCAATACGATACCATTTTTCTTCAGTTCAAATAGGACTGGTTTCAATCCACGAGTGATTTCGTAATTGTCTTTTCCAATGTTAAATTCTATATTAACAACTAGGTCTTTATCATTATACTTATTGACCAGTTTAGCCATCTTAATATTTCTAAATGGTTTGCCAAATAGACAGAAATTTATGGCATCCAAAATTGTAGATTTACCACTTCCGGTTTTGTGCTTTAATTAGATTTAGACCTTTATGAAAATCTAGTTCAGTCCAATTGTTGCCATAACTTAATATATTTTTGAACTTTATTCTTTTAAAATCAACAAACATTTAATTCCTCTAGAACACAATATAACAAATAAAGCGACATAGTAATTTTAATGGTCGCTTTTTATTTGTGTCTTACTTTAATTAGATATTGGATGTAGTAATCTTCTTGTAATCAATGAAATTTTTTATAACGAAACCTAAGTTCTTCATATTACTTAATGTTTCAGAAATAAAGTTCAAGAAATATTTCTGTTCATTGATTTCACGAAGCAATTTACAGTATTCTGGATTTGCATTTATCTGGGAATCAATTTCTTTTGCATTTGACCAGGAAAAATTGTCTTGGAACTTATAGAATTTAACAAGTTCACCATATTTTATACCAGCATCTATTTCAAGTTTCTTCACAACATAAGTCTGATTGGCATACATTTTCTGATATTTGCCAATCAATGTAGGTAGATAGTTATTCTTGTCAATAACATCTCTAAGTCCTTCAGGCATCTTTAGTTCTTCTTCTACGGCTTTTTCTAGATCTTGAAATTCTTTTATTGTCATATACATTCCTTTATTTTTCACAAATATAATAATATTTGTAAAAGATATTTTACAATTCCATTTTTGATATGTATATGAACTTTCTTAAAAGTTTTTTAACTAAACTTTGGTTAAATCAATGGAAATCTTTATTAAGGTATTCAATTTCATCTTATATTTAGTCATTGGCGGTGAAATCCTTACTTATTTTTTTAATCTTGTCTTCAACCAATGATTCTTTATATTTCTTTATAAGAACTCTAATTATATTCTTATATTTTTCCATAGTAAGATTTTGAATTTCATTTGCACTTAAATAGTATGGTATGTATGCTGGATGGCAACCCAGGTCTTCCTGTACAAATCCAGATTCTATTAAATTTTTGTCTTTTGATAAAAAAATACCTAGCTTAACATGCTTACTTTCATTAGGCAAAGCATAATTTTTCATAGCATCTAAAGTTTCACACTAATAATTTAAATATTTGAAATATCTAGACATTATTCAAAATCCTTATAGTTCCAAGTTAAACTTCAAAGTCCTGATTTAGTCTATCTAATTTTCTATGAATAAGCTGTTTTCTAAGTTTAGTGTTTAACTCATTCATTTTCTTATCATATAGTTTTCGTGTGAAATGAGCCGCTTGATATTTGCTAATTTCAACATATTCAGCATCTAGTTTAATAATGAGCTCAGTATTTTCTTGTTTTGGGTTAAACCACCCAGCTGTAATGCTATCATAACAATTACACCAGATACAAAGAATACATTCATCATTACTTATTCGCTCATTTATCTTTTCACTTTCTAGTAATGATTTGAATGATTCTTTCATCTTCTCATACGGCATTATATAGCCAATATTAAACTGCATTGTGAACATTATCGGAAATCCTTATCTAAGTCTTTTATCTTGTTTGATATTTTTCTCAATTTATTATAGTCTTTCATTACATCTATAATTAGATTAAAGTTCAAAACATACTGGTCATTATTCAATTCGTATAAACCAATTGTGAACGTATCATTAACCTTATCTTTGATTTCATCAACATAATACATATAACTTTGAGCGAGTTCATGTATAGTGTCTTTATAAGGTGAATAATATACTTCACCGCTTGTTGTTGATGTTATAACCATTTTATACTTGGTCATTTTCAACGAAATCCTTTTCTATTTCTTTAATCTTCTGCTGATTCAATATTTTCTTATGTTCATTTATGAGCTTATAGATAATTTCTGTGTACTGTTTTTCAGTTAGATTTTTATATTCGTCTGGTGTTAGATAGTATGGAATATATGCTTTTGCTATCTGTCTACCTTTAGGCACCCAACCACAATCAATTACACAACATTCTTTATTTAAGCAAATTACGATCTTATGTCCAAGTGCTATTGTCTCTTGTGCAACTATTGATTTGATTCTACTCAAAATCATACAAGAATAATTTTGAACTTGCTTATAATTACTCATTGAAATCCCTCAATATGTCAAGTTTCTTATTCCATTCTTCTGTAAATTTTTTCTTATATGACATCAATCGCTCGCGGTGTCTATCTATTTTATCGTTTAATTTATCTCTTTTGTCAATTAATTTTTTAATATCTTTTCTGATTTTGTTAGAATTTTCATCAGCATGACAGTTTTGTAGCAGATAAATTACATCATTCAATATTCTCATTATATTTGGAATTGAACTGTTTATAATTTTCCACGCTTCTTTTTCATCTGCGAAAAGCTTTTCGTCTACAACATTTAATATTTCCAATGATATATAAGTCTCATCATAGCTGGATGGTAAACAATGTAGTTTAGTCTGTTCAGTATATTCACTGATAGAATATAATACTGCAGTGTCTCTTTCACTGACTGTTAGCCAAGCTTTATCTCCACAATATTTTGTTAAATCATTAAATTTGGTATTCATATCAGATAGTCTGATACTCATCGTCCTATATCTATTGAATTGTTTAAGTCTATTTTTCAGATCTTCAGTTTCAATAATGACTTTATTCTTTAATAGTTTTCTAACTAATTTTGAGGCAACATTCATTCTTCAAAGTCCTTATTTATTTCAAGTTCTTTATTTAAAGAATCTATTATTTTCTGTCTATAATTATTATATTCTTTCAGTTTGGAATCGTATTTTGCATGAACGTTCATTATATCAACATTTATTTGTCCGAGTTCCGTAATATACTTATCCATAACATCTGTATTAATTTGTTTTACTTTATCGTTTATATGAATACAATGTGATATGTTCTTTTTGGCACTAATGAACTGGGTATCAAATTGACTCATGTCATTAAAGTTTACCTCACTACCTTTTAAGTCAAAAGAATGATTACCATTCCATGATATCTTCAATAGGTATTTCAAACCCATATTATTTGTATCAGCCAAAGGAAGTTCACATTTTACATATTGTGTCAATGGCATTATCCAGAAATGTATATCATTTCTACTTAAATTAGTCCAATCAAATGAAACAAGACTTCTATCACCAATGGTACTCATTATAACACCACGATTATATTCGTCATCACAACAATCAGACAAGAATAATGTTATTGATAATGAATATGAATCATTGTACTTAAATGTAGATAGTCTCCGCTTTAATGATTCGGTCTCATAGATATATTTCTTATCTATGAGATATTTAATAAGTTTATCAAAATCTTTTATGTTCATTTCTAAAGTCCTGATTGATTTCTAGCTTTCGTTTTAAAACTTTACTATAATTCTCCAAAGCATTATCTATGTCTAAATGCTCTACTTCCGATTTCGTTCGGTCAGGATATCTCACAATTTGTATCTGTCCTGGTTTAAAACCCATATCTATGAAACCATAAGCAATTTCCATCGCTTTTGTTCTAGTTTCAGCAGTAATGCCATATCCAGGTATTCTAACAAAAAACACTTCCGCCATATACTATATTATAGAATTTTTTAGCGCTTATGTCAAATATAAATAACACAAATGAAAAACAAAAGACATTATAATTCAATTGTAAATTTAATTTTACCAGCAATTCTAATAAATCTCGTCACTGGGTCAGTATATTGTTGGTCATTACTTTCTAAAGCCGTAATGGATACATTTACTTGCACCAAATTTCAAGCTGACATTTCATTCAGTCTAGCAATATTCTTCCTGGGCATGAGTGGTGCTGTATTTGGAAGTGTTGCTGAGAAAAATCCAAAACTAATGTATATCCTATCAACAATAACATTCATATCTGGTCTAATTTTGTCAGGAATTGCATGTTATACAGGAATACTTCCTCTACTATGGATTGGATTTGGAGTATTGTTGGGTATTGGCTGTGGAACATCTTATGTGGCAAACCCAAAATCATTGTCAGTCTGGTTTAGACATAATAAAGGTAAAGGAACATCAATAGCAATTCTTTCATTTGGTTTCGCTAAAGTATTTGGTACAATAATCATACAGACTTTATTATCACATTTCAACTTATTTGGCACATTCTTGATAATGTCACTTAT
>Ga0247610_10001662_pt1 | contig 27159 bp, 27 predicted proteins | sample 174DNAGHGhighgp2_FD_193483 | JGI IMG/M metagenome (GOLD analysis project Ga0247610, IMG submission 193483) | Sheep rumen microbial communities from Palmerston North, Manawatu-Wanganui, New Zealand - 1742 DNA GHGhigh gp2 | ecosystem: Host-associated > Mammals > Digestive system > Stomach > Rumen...
GACCCTTTTAAAGGGTAGCGGGTGATAAACGCTTTTGGCAGTCAAACTATCACTTTAGTGATGGCTAATAGTAAAGCCTTTTAGGCGTAAATTAAAAACCACTAGCTATGCTAGTGGAAATTTATTTATAGTATGAGGAATTAACTTAATCTCAAAAAATTTAAATTAAGCAATATATTTATATAAGAAATTTTGATATAATATTTATAATAGGAGGAATAATAATGGATAACAATAAAAAAGGAATTCCTTTACCTTTACTTATAATAGGAATGATTATTGCATTAGTGCTTGGCTGGATTTTAGGTAAATTTGCTTTTGGAATTTTCTAGTATAATTGATAGAACAATAAATATTGCTATTTTAAGAATTGAAATTTATAAAAAAACTCGAACTGAAAAGTTTGAGTTTTTTTTATAAATCAGCATTTAGGTATAAGAAATGATTTTATTTTTTTGGAGTATCCACGTTAGAAAAAACATTAGATACATTATTTGGATCCATAGTATAAGATATGAAATTATCACGTGCTCTAACTCCGTCTTTTACTCTTTCAACTTCACTTTTTAGTATTTCAAGAAGCTCAATAACAGCATCGAGATTAATCTCATCTAGTTTCTTTCCTTCAATACCTTTCAATAAAATTGAAAAATCACTTTTTAAAAATTCAACTGCTTTTTTATTATAATCTACAGCATTAAAACTATTATCATTCATTTTAGATAACCTCCTTACAATATAATTATTAGCACATCATTTAGTAAAAGCATAATTTCGTTGTAAAAATATACACTTTTTTGGATTCTATATATAAAAATAGTTGCAGATATACTATCTATATATTTTTGACTCTTTCAAGATAAAGAAATAGGGATCTTATGTAGTATCTGTCGTTGCATCCGCTTATTACAATTATTTGTATAGTCGTCCTATTTTTAAGTATAGCGAAAAAAACTTATATTTCGTTAATTATAATTGTAAAGTATATTTTTTTTAATATATAATAAAATATTTATGATAAAATAAGAATGGAGTATTTATGAAGAGGGAAAGAAAAATAATAAAGTTTAATATTAAAGAAAAACTTAAATTAAAAAAAGAAACTAAAAAAGAAGAAAAAAATAAATTTGTATTAACTAAAGAATCCTGCACATTATTATTTGTTATTATAGCCTTATTAATATTTAATTCAGTTCTTTTTGTGTCAAGAATTATTCCTTATGAAGAATATAATTCAATTGAATTCTTAGCGATAGTATTTTTGAATCCGACAGTATTAATAGTATTTGGATTTATATATAGTTTTAATTATGGTTTTTCATGGTTTTTACCGGCTATATTAACTGCTAGTTTTTTACCTTCGATAATTTCTTTCTTATCTCCTAGTTTTGCTTTTTATCTTCCAATATACTTTGTATTTGTAATAGCTTCAGAACTATGTGGAGTTAGTATTATAAAAGTTAAAAAGGACTAAATCCTTTTTTTATTTTTCTTTAATAGACAATGAGTAAAAAAAGAATTATAATTATATATGAATAAGGAAGAGTGGTAAAAATGATTAAAATGATTTGTGATAAGATTTTAGGTATTATAAAAAGGAACATATTTATAATTATTTGTATAATTGTGTTTTCTGTGATGTGTGTTTTAATTAAATATAAGTTTTCAGAACAATTTATCGAACTGGATAACATTATAAGAACTTTTGTAAACAATAATATGCACAATGACATATTAACTAGTTTATTAAAAGTAATAACACACTTTGGAGATACACTAATAGCTATAATCATTGGTATATTGTCAATAATTATAGCTAGAGATAATATTAAAAGAATAGTTTTAGGATTAGATGTATGTTCAATAGGTGCTTTTGGTTATATCTTAAAGAAGTTAATTGCAAGACCTAGACCTATTGAAGCATTAATTGAAATACCAACTAGTTATAGTTTTCCAAGTGGACATACTTTCTTTTCATTTGGATTTTATAGTCTAATTATATTCTTTATATTAAAAAGTAGATTAAAAAAACCATTTAAAGTGATGCTAACAGTAATTTTTTCATTCTTAATGTTATTAGTACCTTTTTCAAGAGTATATTTAGGAGTTCATTATTTTACAGATGTAATGGGTGGCTTGGTTTTAGGAATATTATTCTTATTATTCTTTATAAACACATATTTCTACCTAAAGGAGGAATAGAATGAATGGTTTAGTGCTTGAAGGTGGTGGAGCTAGAGGATCATACCATGTAGGTGCTTTAAAAGCATTTAGAAAAAGAAATATTAAGTTTGATTATGTAGTTGGAACATCTATTGGGTCAATAAATGGTGTTTTTGTAGCAACTGGTGAATATAAAAAATTGGAACAATTATGGAAGGGTGCTACTTCTAAAGAACTATTTGGTATAGATGAGAAATTAGTTGAAGCAATAAGAAATAGAGAATTTAATAAAGAAATTATAGAGCATGGTTTACAAACAATAATGCAAATAATAAAAAATGCTGGTATAGATACTATTCATATGAAAGAAATTTTAACTGCAAATATAGATGAAGATAAGTTAAGAAAAAGTAATATAGAATATGGACTTGCAACATATAATGTATCAAAAAGAAAAAAAGTTCAGGTGTTCAAAGAAGATATACCTAAAGGTAAACTGGTAGAATATCTTTTAGCAAGTTCATATTTACCTATATTTAAATTTAAAAAGATAATAGATGATAGTTTTTATATAGATGGTGGTTCTTATGATAATTGCCCAGTAGATATGTTATTAGATAAGAATTTAGATAATATTTATGTAGTAAGAGCACATAGAAATAAACTGCCAAGATATAAAACTGCTAGTAAAATAATAGAAATAATGTCATATCAGAAATTAGGATCTATTATTGCTTTTAGTAAGGATGTAACAAAATATAATTTAAAATTAGGATATTATGATACTTTAAAAGTATTAGATAATTTAGACGGATATAATTATTATTTTAAATATAGGGATAATCAGTATTATGATGAAATATTAATTAACAGAAATATATTAAAAAAATACAATAGGGGCTTTGTACTAAACAATAAAAAAATAATTATACATACTATTGAAGATATATGTGAAAGTTTCAATATAGATAAATTTAAAATATACAATATGTCTCTATTAATATTAAAACTAAAATTAATTAGCAAGTTTAAAAAAACGAAATATAAAGATTTTATAAAAGAATTGAAGGTGAAGTTTTAATGAAAGATAGAATAATACTATTTTTAAAAGGAATGATTCTAGGATCAGCAATGATTATACCTGGTGTATCAGGTGGAACACTTGCTATATCGTTAGGTATATACGAACGTATTATAAATGTAATAACACATTTCTTTAAAAATTTTAAAGAAAACATAATATTCATAATTAATTTAGGCTTAGGAATACTTGCATCTATAGTATTAGGAGCATTGATACTAAATTATACATTTGAACATTACCCAATTCCAACAATTATATTCTTTATAGGTCTTTTAATAGGTAGTATCCCATCATTAACAAAAAGAGTAGATTTAAGAAATACATTAAAAATATCTAATATATTTTATTTTCTATTAGGTGTATCATTAGTATTAGGTGTTTACTTGTTTAAAGGTAGTAGTGAAGTAACATTTTCTAATGGATTTAATTTAGTACAGTCTATTAAATTAATATTAGTGGGCATAGTAGCAGCAGTTACTTTAGTAATACCAGGAATAAGTGGGTCGTTTATGTTAATGATATTAGGATACTATAAACCTATATTAGAAGTTATATCAGAAACAATAAAGTTTAATAACTTAGGTAATAATATATTAATATTAATTCCATTTGGAGTAGGGGTGTTACTTGGTATAATAGGAATAGCTAAATTAATAGAATACTTGCTTAAAAATCATGAAACAAAAACATATTATGCAATAACAGGATTCTTAATTGCATCAATAATTGAAATATTTGTAAGTTTATTTAGTTATCAAGCAAGTATAATACAAGTAATTATTTCAGCAATATTATTTATATTAGGACTATTATTAACATTAAAAGTATTTAAAAGTGAATAAAATACTTGAAATTTTTTAGTAAATATAATATTATATATTTACTGAATGCAGGTATAGTATAATGGTTATTATGCGGCCTTGCCAAGGCTGAGATGCGGGTCCGATTCCCACTACTTGCTCCATAAGAAAAATAAACTCGATTAATCGAGTTTTTTTATTAAACAAAAAGAGCAATTTATTGCTCTTTACCACAGCTTTTACAAAACTTAGAATCTTTATCTATTTTAGCACCACAATATTTACAATAGATACTGTCTTCTTCAGTAAAACCTTTCTTAATAGCGCGAGTAGTTGTTTCAACTCCATCTTTAGTTGCATCTGCCATATTTGTTGAAATACTTTGAATATCATCTTTTGATTCATCCATCATATATTTCATAGATTTCACTTGCTTACTCATCATTTTTCCTCTTAATTTTGGGCTAAACATCATAGCAAACACTAATATAAAAACGAATGCCGCAATAGCAGTAATAACATATACAATTATTCTCATAGCAATTTCTCCTTCAATTATAATCATATCATGTTTTAGTTTCGTTCTCAATGTAACTAGTAATCTATTTTTAAAAAACTGTGATATAATACTTGACTGAAGAGGTTATATGTATAAATTAATTAATGAAAATGGAGAAGAGTATTTAAGTGAAATTCCAGGTACTTTAGGTGGAAATAAAAGATTAAAAATATATGGTAGACTTGACTGTCCTTCTGCTAATAGATGGATTGAAAAAGGTTATTATGCTCAATATAGAGTATTCTTTTTAGATGAAGAAACAGCTATTAAAGCAGGATATAGGCCTTGTGCAGTATGCATGAGAAAAGAGTATGAGGAATGGAAAAAAGAAAATAACTTAATTAAAACATTAAAAAAATAAACCAATGGGTTTATTTTTTTATGATTCATTAACATCAATTAATGAAAATAGGTAAGGGTTATTGTTTAATTCTTCTATATTAAGTACAACTCCCATTCCTACAACATTACCGCCTAAATCTATAACTGCATCTTCTATAGATTTAAGTGTATTACCAGTAGCGTATATATCGTCTATTATATAGAAGTTTTTATCTTTGTAGCTTTCATTAACTAACTTAGGTAATTCTAATGTATCTTTTCCATATTCTTTTATATAATCAAATCTCTTTTCAACAGTTGAAGGTGGAAGTTTATCTTTCTTTCTAACAGGTATAATTCCAATACCTAATTTAGTTGCAACACAAGCTCCAAATAAGAAGCCTCTTGCTTCAGGTGCTAAAATATAATCTATTTGTTTATCTTTAAGTTCTTTCACAAAAGCATTTGTAATCTTTTTTAATACATCTTTTTGAATTATTAGTGGTGTAATATCAATAAATTCAATTCCTTTAGTAGGAAAGTCCTTCTCTGTTCTAATATTTAATTCACACTTTAAATCGTTTTTTAAAATCTTCATATATCCTCCATATAATACATTTTAATTATACATTATTTTAATATAAAATAAACTAGTTAATAACTAGTTTATTTGTAATTTATTAACAAGTTTTTTTACATCTCCGGGTTCAGTGCGTAATCTATTATATAACTTTGCTAGTTCTCTATATTCCTCTGTTGTGATTGGAAGGCCTAAATATAATCTATCATATAATGTCATATCTTCTGTTGGTTCAATGTTGACTCCTTCAATACTACAGGCTTTTAAAATAGAATTATAATTCTCTATGGCAGATATCATTACAGAATTATCATCAATTGTTTTTGTTTTGACTGCTAATTCAACTTCTCCATCATTATCAATTTTATATCCATACAATAGGTAATACAAAAGATCGTAGCGTAAAGCTTCTATATATTTATAAGGGTAAATGTATGATAGTACTTGGTATGAAATAACTTTTTCTCTTAGATTAGCATATCTTTCATTTAATGTTTCATCATGGTAGATACTATATGTTTCATACATTTCTTCAGTCAATTCAAAGAAGGGATTATAAACTACATTACCAAATTTTGATATATAATGTTGTCTTGCATGGGTTAATTCATGTATTATTGTTGCAATAATTTCATAGTATTCAAATACTTTATTATCACCGGTTTTTGACTTTAAATTCTTTTTAATGCGTTTTGGCCATGACAATATTTCGGTCACATTAAAATCTGCGACATTATAATCAGGCCACCAAGCAGCTATATGGCTTTGCACATCGCTAAATATTATATTTTCACAATTAATCTCACTATTTCTTAATACTATATCAGTGACATCTTTGACAAACTTTCTATTTATTGGTAATCCCTTATCTCTATGATTTTTTACATACACACTTAGTTCCCTTATTAATTCTTTGTCATTATTAGATTCATCTTCTAATATCCTATTGATCTCACTCATAGATTCTCCTTTATAACTAATTTAATTATACTAATGAATTTTTATTTTTGTCAAATTAATATTTATTTTTAAATATAACAATGTTAAAATAATTAATTACAAGGAGATTGTATGGAGAAAGATTTAGAAACTATTATTAAAGAAAATAAAGAAAGATTAAATGAGCTAGACAATCAATACAGAAGTCTTTACCAAAAAACTAGTTTTTTAGATATAATAAATGAAGCAAATAAAAATGGAGTAGCACAAGGTGAATATTATGCTTACTCTATAGAAGAATTTGAAAAATTATTTAGTGATGAAGAATGTTTAAAATTAGATATATGCCCTGGAGAATTATTTTTTGATAGAGATTATATATTTATATTAGATGGTAAATCATTATTAATAATAAATGCTCACTATGTTTATAATTATAAAGATGCTGATAAAAATATTAAATTAGGAGCAAAGATAGTTCCACTTGTATTCTGCTATGGAATTGCTGAAGAGAAATCTTATATTGTTAACGAAGAAGAAAAAACAGAAATAAAAAGAAAAGTTTTCACTCTTTTCAATGATTTTAAAAAGAGCAGAGATGATTACTATGCTAATGAACAAGTAGATTTACCTGGTTTAGTATTTATTGAAGAATTATTAACACCAATAGCATTAAATGAAATAAGTAATAGAATATATAATAAAGAAATGTATACACAAGGTAAAGGAATAGACAAGCAATTAAAAAAAGTACGTTAAGTACTTTTTATTTTATTGTAATCTATTGATAAGAGTTTTTATATCTTCATGTTCATATTGTAATTTGCGATATAAATTATATATATTAACATATTCAAGTGAAGTAATAGGAAGACCTAAATATAATCTATCATATAATGTCATATTTTCATTTGCTTCAATATTTATTTGATTTATATCCGCTTCTTTTAATAAAGAGTTGTAATGATCAATTGCAGATATAAGTTGTGTATTAGGATAAAAATCATATACAGTGTCAGCAGGTATAATCTCTTCGTCAGAGACTACATGATAGCCATGTAATAAATAACAAAGTATTATTTTTCGAAATATATGAGCATATTCACTGGGATATATGTATGATAATACTTGATATGCAAGGATTGCTGCTCTTAAGTTTGCATATCTTTCCCCTAAAGTCTCATCATGATGATCATTATAGAAAGAATAATTTTCTTCAACAAGTCTATAAAAAGAATTATATATTTCATTTTTCTCTTTCTCTACTAAATCGTGTTGTCTGCCATGTGTAAGTTCATGAATTACTGATTCTAAATATTCAAAATATTCAAATATTCTAGCATTTCCTACTTTTTTTGCTTTAAACCATTCATCCTTCATATATCTAGATATTTTTTTGGTTCTTAGAATATCGAATTCTGGGCACTTTTCAAATTGATTCCAAGTGGTAACGCCAGCATTATTAAGAGAAATATAATTAAAATCAATTTCACTGTTTCTAAAAATAATACTTGCTACATCTTTTATAAATTTTCCATCTATTGGTAAATTTTTATCTCTATGATTTTTTACATAAATACTTAATTCTTTTACTAATTCTTTATCATTATGTGATTCATCTTTAATAATTTTATTAATTTCGTTCATAACCCCCCCTTAAATATTGGAATATAGTATATAAGAAAATATATTATTTGTCAATTTTAACTTATTTTAAGATAATTTTTTATTGAAATTTAATTAATAATAATGTAATCTTATTAATGTGGAAAGTAGGGTAGTATGAATAAGATAGGTATTATTTTTGCAATGAAAGAAGAACTTAACGCAGTTTTAAATAAAATGGAATTAGTAAATAAATATAAAATATTTGATTTGGAATTTTATGAATGTAAATATAAAGATAGAGAATGTGTATTAGTTGAATGCGGGATAGGCAAAGTTAACGCCGCTAGATGTACTCAAATAGTTATAGATAATATTAAAGTTGATTATGTATTAAATGTTGGTGTAGCTGGTGGGGTAAGTAGAAAAGTAAATATAGGTGATGTTGTTATTGGTGATAAATTAATACAACATGATTTTGATTTAAGACCTTTTAATTATGAAAGGGGATACATACCAAATGTTGGAAAGTTTATTCCATGTGATGAATATTTAGTTAGACTTGCTAGTGAAATAAAATTAGATGTTAAAAGTCTTGTAGGTACAATTGCATCAGGAGATATATTTGTAACTGAAGATACAATGGGAGAAAAAATAAATAATAAATTTGATGCTTTATGTGTTGAAATGGAAGGAGCTTCTATTGCTCAAATTTGTTATTTATCGCATATACCATTTTTAGTTATTAGATCAATATCTGATTCTCCTAATAAAGAAGCTAATAATTATAAAACATTTGATGAATTTTTAGAACACAGTGCAAATGTTGCGTCTGAGTTCTTACTAAAATTAATTGATAAAATAGCATAAAAAAAGTATTACATTTTGTAATACTTATTTTTTCTTACTTTTTATTGCTTCTATTATTTTTTTAGTATTGCTTGTTGATTTAAACCAGTATAGTATTCCAAGTGCTAATGTACAAAGGACAGGTACTAATACAGAAGTATCTAAATCTAATGAAATAGTTTTTGATTTTAAATGTTTTAAGCAATTAGTTTTGCCTTCTTCAAAACAAGAAACTATATCTTTATCTCCTTTTTTATAAGCTTCACTTATAATTGATTCAAGATCAGTACTATAAGCAGCTTTAGCATATAAGTCACTTATTACTACAAAAGGTGTTGCTTGATGAGTAGCATCTACAAAGCCAACTTCTTTAAATGCAGTAGCAACTTTTTCAGCTAATGCATAATCTTTTCCTTGTGCCCAATCAACATGGTCAACATATGCTTCTTTTTGTACTATTACAAATTCTTTTTCATATGAACTAAGACCTTTTAAATATTCAATTTCTGCTTCACAATAAGGACAACCACCAGCTTCAAATATATATACTTTAACTGGTTCTTTTTTAGCAGCACTTAAGATTGGTATAAATAAGATTATTGCTAAAATAGTAAATAATACTTTTTTCATGTTACCTCCTTAAAAATATTATATCACATTTAATTTAAAATCAAATATATTCTTATTTGATATAAATATATTTATAATGTATAATTGTTAAAGATTGTTAAGGAGGATTTATGTTAAATCTTTTTAAAAATTTAAAGAAAAAAGAAATATTATTTATAACTATTTCAATATTATGCATTATATTCCAAGTTTATTTGGAATTAAAAATACCTGAATATATGTCTACAATAACTGGTTTATTACAAATAGAAGGTACTAAAATAGACACTATATTAAGAAATGGATTATTAATGCTTTTATGCTCTTTTGGAAGTTTAATATTTTCAGGAGTAGTTTGTTATCTTGCATCATATGTTGGTACTTCTTTTGAAAAAAATTTAAGAAAGAAGCTATTTGATAAAGTGGAATCTTTTGGTATGGAAGAAATAAAAAACTTTTCTACAAGTAGTTTAATAACAAGAGCAACTAATGATATAAGAGGAGTTAAAATGTTTTTGATAATGGGACTTCAAGTAATCGCTAAAACTCCTATTATGGCATTTATGGCTATAATGAAAATAGTTGGTAAAGAATGGACTTTCTCATTAATAACAATTGTTGGAGTATTAGTAATATTAATACTTAATTTAATTCTTATATTTATTGCAATACCAAGATTTAAAAAGATTCAGTCATTAACTGATGATATAAATAAAATAACAAGAGAAAATTTAACTGGTATTAGAGTAGTAAGAGCATATAATGCAGAAAGTTACCAAGTTAATAAATTTGAAAAAGTAAATAAGGATTTAACAAATACTCAAATGTTTGTTGAAAGATTAATGGCACTTATTAACCCAGTAATGACATCTGTTATGTCAGGCTTATCTTTAGCTATTTATTGGTCTGGAGCATATATATTAAATAATTCACTTATATCAAATAGAATAGGTATATTTAGTGATATGGTAGTATTTTCATCATATGCTGTTCAAATAATAATATCATTTATGTTACTTGGTATTATATTTGTAATATATCCAAGAGCATCAGTATCTGCTAATAGAATAAATGAAGTATTAAAAACCGAATCTAAGATTAAAGATGGAAATATTGATAAAGATAGTACTGGTTTAAAAGGAGTTATTGAATTTAACAATGTAGGATTTAAATATCCAGGAGCAGAAGAATATGTTTTAAAGAATATTAACTTTAAAGTTAATAATGGAGAAACTATTGGAATAATAGGATCTACTGGAAGTGGTAAATCTACTTTAATTAATTTAATACCAAGATTTTATGATGTTACTGAAGGAGAAATATTATTAGATGGAGTTAATATAAAAAATATGAAATTATCATATTTATATGATAAAATTGGATACATTTCTCAAAAGGCAGTACTATTTAAAGGTAATATTAAGAATAATGTTAGATTAGGTAAAATCAATAATAAAAAAGTATCAGATGATAAAGTAAAAGAATCTTTGAAGATATCTCAAGCATATGAGTTTGTATCTAAAATGAAAGATGGAATGAATTCAGATGTATCTCAAAGTGGTACCAATTTATCTGGTGGACAAAAACAAAGAATATCTATTGCTAGAGCAATCGCAAGAAATCCTGAAATTTATATATTTGATGATTCTTTTTCAGCTCTTGATTATAAAACTGATTTAAAACTTAGAAAGGAACTTAATAAATATACTAAAAATACAACTAAGTTTATAGTTGCAAATAGAATAGGAACTATTAAAGATTCAGATAAAATATTAGTGTTAGATAATGGATTATTAGTAGGAGTTGGAACACATAAAGAACTTCTTAAAACTTGCAAAGTTTATAAAGAGATAGCAGAGTCTCAATTATCAGAGGAGGAGTTAGCTAATGCATAATGAAGATTTAAGAAAAGCAAAAGATTTTAAAGGGTCTCTAATAAAAGCATTATCTTATAATAAGAAGTATTCACATTTTATTATAATTGCTATTATTCTTTCAGTGCTAGCTAGTGTATTTTCTATAATTGGGCCTGATAAATTAAAAGAGATAACTAATGTTATTACAGAAGGTTTAACTACTTCAATAGATTTGAAAAAGATAAAAAGTATATCTTTAGTATTAGTACTATTATATGTACTTAGTTTTATATTTAATTATACTCAAGGTTTTATAATGGCAACTGTTACTAATAGATTTTCAAAAGATTTACGTAGTAAGATATCTATTAAAATAAATAAATTACCACTTTCATACTTTGATAATTCAACAATAGGGGATATATTATCAAGAATAACTAATGATGTTGATACATTAGGTCAAAATTTAAGTGATAGTATAGTTTCTATAGTAAGAGCTTTAACTACATTTATAGGTGCTATTATAATGATGTTTTATACAAATGGAATACTTGCACTTATTTCAATATTGTCAAGTTTGATAGGATTTATTTTAATGGTAATAATAATTAAAAAAAGTCAAAAATATTTCTTAAGTGTTCAAGAAGGTTTAGGAAATATCAACGGTCATATAGAAGAAGTATTTTCATCTCAAAATATAGTAAGAGTATACAATGCAACAGAAGAGATGACTAATAAATTTGATAAGTTAAATGATAGTTTATTTGATGACTCAAGGAAGAGTCAATTCTATTCAGGACTTATGCATCCAATAATGGGATTTATAGGTAATTTTGGTTATGTAGCAGTATCAATTATAGGTTCAATATTAGTATTGAAAGGAGATATATCTTTTGGTGTAATAGTTGCATTTATGATATATGTAAGAATGTTTACTGGACCACTTACTCAGTTTGCTCAAACATTTTCATTACTTCAGTCCGCTTCAGCTGCTTCTGAAAGAGTATTTGAATTCTTAGAAGAAAAAGAAATGAGTGATGAGAGTAATTTAAAAATTATTAATAATATAAAAGGTAATTTAGAATTTAAAGATGTTAAATTTGGTTACACTAAGGATAAAATAATAATTAAAAATTTTAATGCTAAAATTAAACATGGGCAGAAGATTGCGATAGTAGGACCTACTGGAGCAGGTAAAACAACAATAGTTAATCTTTTAATGAAATTCTATGAAGTTAATTCTGGAGACATAATTATTGATAATACTTCAATAAAAGATTTAAAAAGAGAAAGTGTTCATGAATTATTCACAATGGTTTTACAGGATACATGGGTATTTAATGGAACTATAAAAGAAAACATTGTTTATAATAAGAAAAATATATCAGATAAAAAAGTAGAAGAAGTATGTAAATTAGTTGGACTTAATCACTTTATTAAGACATTACCTCTAGGTTATGATACAGTTTTAGGGGATATTGAAAGTCTTTCCTCAGGTCAAAAGCAACTTCTTACAATTGCAAGAAGCATGCTTGATGATAAACCATTTATTATTTTAGATGAAGCAACTTCTAATGTAGATACTAGAACAGAAAAGGTTGTGACCTCTGCGATGGATAAACTTACTAAAGGAAAAACAAGCTTTATAATTGCTCATAGACTTTCAACAATTAAAAATGCAGATTTAATACTAGTTATGAGAGATGGTAATATAGTAGAACTTGGTAACCATGATGAACTATTAAAGAAAAATGGATTTTATGCAGAATTATATAACTCACAATTTCAAACTTCTAATTAAATAAAACTATCATATAGTGTATTATGAATACCACACTTGAAAATAAACTAAAGCAATTAGTCGCAGAAGACAAAATATGGCTAATATATATTGGAATAATTTTTTTAAGTTGGTATTCAAATAGCTTAGAAAGAAAATATTTTGTTTTTAATGATCAAAAAAGTAAACAAAAATATAGAAATATAATAATATTTATATTTACTATATTAATAATTGTTTACTTCTATTTCTTTAAAGAGTCAGTAATAGATATAAAAAATATTAAACCAACAGATTCAAATAAGAGGAAAGCATTAATATATTTATCGTTTTATGGATCATTATTCATATTGGTTAGTGGATTAATATTTCTGTTAATTGCACTTGAGGATGATGAACTTTCAGTAGAACTTGCATTTAATTAATGCGGGTTTTTAAAAAATGTTGTAATAAATATAAATTTTAATTATAATTATATATGTAATAGATGAGGTTCATTATGCGCAATAGTGAAGAAAGTAAAGAAAATAAAATAAAGGTAATATTAATGGCTACTTTAATATTTTTAATGAGTATTGCTGGTGTTTCATATGCCTATTTTACAATACAAGTAACTGGTAACGATTTAGCATCTTCTATGAATTTTACAACTGCTAATATGAGCCTTGTTTATAATGATGTACAAATAGTATCTGACGAATATATACAGCCAGGATGGACGGATAGTAAAACATTAACAGTAACAAATAATGGTAATGTAGAAGCATACTATACAATTGTATGGAGAGACTTAATAAATGAAATAACAAATGGGGAACTAGTAATAAGTGCGACTTGTGTAGCATCAAGTGGAACTTGTAATTCTATACCACAGACTCAAGTTCCAACATACACAACAGAAACTCATAATGTTAATGTAAAAAAGAATATATTAATACCTGCAGGAGTAACACATACATATACGTTCACTATATTATTTAAAGAAACTGGATCTAATCAAAATTATAACCAAGGCAAATTATTTAATGGAACATTAAATATTATTGAAGCAGATGAAAATGCAGTTGTGTATTTAAATATTACTGTTCCAACGAATGTTGCCTATATTGAAATGCATTCAGATCCAATTATTGCAAATGTGGAGAAGGGCTTGGCATATTTAGGCTCACTTTCTCTTACAACTAAAACACTATACCATACTTTTATAGGTTACAATTCAAATGATGAAGTGCTATTTAACAAGAAAATAGGGTTTAAAATAGATCTTTCTTTAGCTTCAAATTCTACTGGATATATTAATGAAGATGTTTTTAATGTGACTTCTCAAAAAAGTTGTATAGGTCGTATTGGATCTTCATCACGAAGAATACTAAGTATTACCTTTGCTTCAAATTATAATATTTCTTCAGTGTCTGATACTTGTAGTACAGATACTTCACTTGATTATAGTTTTAAAGAACTTACATCTTCAATTAATATAAAACCAATTAACCCAGGAGTGAAACCATAATAAAAAAAGATGCTGTGCATCTTATAATAGATTTATTAAATTAATTATTAATCCACTTATTGAACCAATTAAATATATAATTAATAATATTTTAAAGTTTTCTTTTAAGTTCTTATTATTTTTAAATAACACTAGTATCGCAACACCACTTCCTGTAAGTAATCCAGATATTAATGATCCAAATGAAATAGCATTATTTATATATAATTCTGTTATTAATACACTAGCCCCACAATTAGGAATTAATCCAACTATACTTGATATAAAAGGTGAGAATAGTGAATCTTTTAAGAATAGTTTTTCTAAGTATTCTGTTCCTTTATAGTTCATTATTATATTTAATACAAATGATATTATAACTATAAATAAAATTGTTTTTAATGTATGAATTAATGCTGATACAAATGGGCCATGTTTTTCGCAATCACAATTATCATCATCACATAAGTTATAATTTATTGTTTCTTTCTTATTTTTCCTAATTATATAATCAATTATGAACCCTGAAAGCATACCTATAAATATTTTAATTAATATTATTAATAAAATAGATAATATATTAGCTTTATGTGATATTAGTATAGGTAGCATTTCATCACTAGTTGATAAATATATAGATATAAGTGTACCTAGAGATATAATTCTTGTTATATAAAAGTTAGTTGCTAGTACTGAAAATCCACATTGTGGAAATGCTCCAAGTAATGCACCAATAAATGGTCCATATTTACCAGATTTTTTTATTATTTTTTCTGTTTTATTACTTAGTTTATGTTCTAATAATTCTATTACATAAAATGCTAGAAATAAAAAAGGTAATAATTTTAAAGCATCTATTAATGTATCAAGTATTATATTCCACATTTTATCTTCACCCGATGAAATTATATTATAAATAGTATAAATAGTCAATTTATAAGATTTTAAAATGTTTACAGTTATCACTAAAAATGGTATAATTACATAAATGGTGGTTACATGAAGGTGTTAAAAGAATATATTAAAAGGGTTAAAAAGCATCCAAAGAAGATTTTAAAAGATATAAAGAAATTAGTAATTAATAATAAAGAATTACTTTTTTTGGCTTTACCACTTTTTTTAATAGATATAGTAACTAGAATTTTAGGGAATAATATTGGATTTTATAAAGTATATAGATTTGTACCTAATGCATTTACTTTAGGGTATATTATTTTATTCTTAGGTATTGTTTTAAATTGTAAAAAACCTTTTGGTAAAATATTTTATTTATTTTTTAACATCTTGTTTTTAGTATTCTATTTAATTAATAATGTATATTATTCTATGACATCTAATTTCTTTAGTTTTAATTTATTTGAATCTACTTCTGAAGGAGCACCATATTTATTAGATGCGATAAGAAATTGTAATATTTGGGTATATATATTTTTCTTTCTAATAATATTTTTAATAATAGTTGGATTTAAAAAAATACCTGATAAAAAGAAGTTTAATTTTAAGAATATTGGGATTATCTTGATAGTATTTTTAGTATTACATTCCATAACACCACTTTTTTTAGGTAAAGCTAATTCAACTTTAGTATGGAGCACATGGAAAAATCCAAGAAATGTATATAATCAATATAATGACGCTAATAAGAGCATGAGAGTTAGTGGTATTTATGAATATACAATAAGAAGCTTTTATGTAACTTATCTTAGAAAAGAAAAAGTAAATAATGAAGATCTTGAATATTTGAGTGAAGTATATAGTGAAGAAAATTTAAATAGTAAGAATAAATATACTGGCAAGTATGAAGGAAAGAATTTAATATTTTTACAACTTGAGGGAATTGATAATTGGTTAGTTACTAAAGATACAATGCCTATACTTTATAGCATGATTAATAATTCAATTAATTTTAATGATCATTATTCTTTTTATACTGGAGGAGGTTCAACTTTTAATTCAGAATTTGCAGTTAATACTGGCTTTATAGTGCCACTTTCATATAATCAAAATGCATATTCATTTAATAAAAATCAATTTCCATATTCAATGGCTAAATTATTTAAAGAAAGAGAATATGTTGTTAATGCTTTTCATATGAATCATGGTGAGTATTATTCAAGAAGTATTAATTATAAAAACTGGGGATATGACAATTATTATGGTTTAATTGATATGTTTAAATATGATAATAATGAATATGAATTAGATAGAGAATTAATTTTAAATGAAGAGTATTCAAATTTAATGTTTCCAGAAGAAGGATTGTTTGTAGATTATATAATAACATATTCACCACATATACCATTTAATAATAAAAAAGGTGTATGTAAGATGCTTTATAATATGGATAAAGAACTTAAGGAAGAAGAAATGTCATCTGAGTTAGAATTTGTTCAGATGAGTGAAGAAGAGTGTGTAAGAAGGCAAGCACAAGAGACTGATTATATGATATCTTTACTACTTGATAAACTAAGAGAAAAAGAACTAATAGATAATACAATAATAGTAGGGTATGCAGATCATTATTTATATACTCTTGAGGATCAAACTATACTTGATAAATATAAAACTACTAGTAATAATTTAATTAATAAAACACCATTCTTTATTTGGGATAATGGTAAAACTAAAATGAATATTAAGAAAACAACTTCTCAATTAAATATACTTCCAACAGTATTAAATTTATATGGGTATGAATATAATGAAAATTATTATATTGGTAAAGATGCTCTTTCTAATAATTACTCTGGTATAGTGTTCTTTAGTGATTACTCTTGGTATGATGGAAATGTTTATGTTGAGGGTGGTGAAGTCATTAATGGTAAAAAAATTAGTGATGCATCACTAGAAGAGAAAAATTTATTAATTAATGAACTAGCTAAAAAGAATGATTTAACTTTAAAATATAATTATTTTAAAAAAATAAACACTAAGTAGTGTTTATTTTTAGTTAATTTTATATTGTAAAAAATAACTTTTTTGATATAAATATTTTAGAACACTTAATAAGTTGGGTGGAGCCAAACTTTAAAATGAAGGGAGGCGATATTTTGAATAAGAAAGATTTTTTAATCGTAGTATTACTCATTTTTATCCTTCTTTTATTATTATTGCTATATAAAGTTTTAATATAAAAGAAAGCCACCTAACTCAGCAATGATTTAGGTGGTAAAGATTTAATCGGCACCACTCAACATGCGTTATTGAGTGTTCCTTTTTTATTATATGAAGTTTCCTTCAACGTATTCATTATATCATAAATTCCTATTTTTGTAAATCTTCAATGGTTACTTTGGATTCATGTGGAATAGGCTTCCATTCTATTTTTTTGAATAATGCTACATACTGAGTATATCTTCCTATGATGTCAAATGTTGGCCATGTTAATGAATATAGCACTTTTTTATAGAAAGGCATTTTTATTATTCTTTTTCTTTCAATAAAGAATACATATATTGCCATCCAAACATTTTCTAAATATACTGTAACTCTATAAAATATTCTAAGCCATATTGTTGTCCATAATCCTGCGATTAATGCAATAACACCTGGTGGAAAATTAACTTTAACATTAAACTCACTTCTAAGTAATTGAGCAATATATGTTCCACCTGAAAATAAATTTAAATTTTCTATACCATGTATATAAGAGTAACATGCATAAATAATTAATGATACAATTATCCATCTTATAAAATTTATTACTGAAAATGGAGTAAGTTGCATTAAAGTATCATATGATGCTAATCTATGTCTAATTGATTCTATTATAGAAAGAATTATACTTTTAAATGTTTTCTTTTCTTTTTTCTTTTCTTCTTTATTCCATTTTGTTTTTAAAAATAGTTTTCCAAAGAATATATTAATAAATAAATATGGACCAGTTTCAACAAATGCTTCTAAATGTCCTCTAGACCAACGTAATCTTTGCCTTAATGCTATTTTTAAACTAGTTGGTTGTTCATCATAAAATATTGCATCATTATTATAAGATATTTGATACCCTTGAGCGACTGCATCAGCAGTTAAAGCTCTATCTTCTGTAAGAGATGTATATTTCCAACCATCTTTTATTATTTCATTACTAAATAAAAATCCAGTTCCTTGTATATTTGTTGCAAGTCTTAAAAAACTTCTTGGTCTGTGATTAATTCTTACTGATCTAAGCCAGTGTAGGGCATAAGTTGAAGATATCCAATTTTCATCAAAGTTTTTAGTGTTTCTATAAGAACAAATTATTTTGCATCCTGCATCAAATGAATCATTCATTTTAGATATAAAATCTTTATTTAGTAGGTTATCTGCATCGAATATAAAGTATCCTTCAAAAGACATTCTTCCATAATCTTTTTCAATCATTTCGCATAAATATTGAAGTGCAAAACCTTTTGTTCTTCTTTCAGTATCATGTCTTTCATAAACAACTGCACCATGCTTTTTAGCAACTTTAGCTGTATTATCAGTACAATTATCTGCAACTACAAAAGTAGTTACTTTTTTCATATCATAATCTTGTTTATTTATACTATCAAGAAGGTTTCCTATAACTTTTTCTTCGTTTCTAGCTGCTATCAATATTGCGTATTTATGTTTCTTTTTGGCAGGTTTAAATTTTCTTGTAAAAAGTAAACCAATTATTATATATAAAGTTTTATATGCAAGCATTATACTAAATATTGAACCAATAGTATTATTTATTATTTTAGCATTTGGGTATAAATTACCTAAAAATGTTATTACTTCTTTTAACATACTAACCATCCTAACACTTTTTATAAATATATAATAACATAATATAATATAAAATAAAAGTTGTAGTTAAAAAATGATATACGTGATATAATGTTATAGAAAGAGTGGTTGTATGAAAAAGAGAGTTAAGAATTTATATTGGTTTTTCTTTTTAATAATATATTTAGAATTAATGTATAGGATATTTGTATTTAATACTTTTATTAATTTGGATTTTCTATATGTATTATTGTTTAGTATACCTATTAGTACTTTCTTTTATTTAATAACTAATTTGTATAATGAAAAACTAAACAAAGTATTTGTTATTATATTGTCATTAATAATATCTGTTATATTTATGGCACAAACAGTATATTTTAATTTCTATCAATCTATGTTTTCTATATTTTCATTAATGAATGGTACTGGTCAAGTAATGGCTTTCGCTAAAGACATACTTAAAATAATGTTAGGCATATGGTATGTTTTATTAATAATGATATTACCATTTATATTATTCTTAATATTTAATAAAAAAATATTTAGTTTTAAAAAATTAAATCTTAGAAAAGCTATGATATATTTAATAATAACTATAATATTTTACTTATCAACTTTACTTGCAATTAAATTAGATAATAAGGGATCATATTCACTAAATACATTATATTCAAAAACACATGCTCCAATGATAACTGCTAAAAAAGTAGGGCTATTATCAATGACTAGATATGATATAGCAAGATTCATATTTGGATTTGAAGAAAAAACATTTGTAGAAGATACTACTCAAATAGAAATAGTTCCAGAGATTAAATACAATATGTTAGATATTAACTTTGATAAGTTAATTGAAAAAGAAACAAATGAAACTCTTAAAAGTATGCATGAATACTTTAAATATGTAACTCCTACTAAGCAAAATGATTATACTGGTATGTTTAAAGATAAAAACTTGATATTTATAACTGCTGAGGGATTTGATACACTTGCAGTTAATGAAGAATGGACTCCAACTTTATATAAACTTGCTAATAACGGATTTGTATTTAAAAACTACTATCAACCATTATATCCAGTAAGTACTTCTGATGGAGAATATCTAAATATGACTGGTCTAATACCTAAAGAAGGTGTATGGAGTATGTATAGATCTAGTTTTACATACCAACCATTCGCTATTGGTAATATGTTTAAAGATATTGGATATAAAACAATGGCATATCATAATAATTCATATAAATACTATGATAGAAATTTATCTCATCCTAATATGGGATTTACTTATATTGGTTGTGGTAACGGACTAGAAAAAAGAATGAATTGTAAGAGATGGCCAGAAAGTGACTTAGAAATGATAACAACAACGGTTGATGATTATGCATATAATTTAAGAGTTGATATGGAAAGTATTGATGAATTAGTTTCAAGTATAAAAACTGAGCCTAAAAAAGAAGAACAAGAAATTCAACATTTCGCTACATATTACATGACAGTTAGTGGACACTTAAATTACAGTAGATCAGGTAATTCAATGTCAAATAAACATTGGAGTGAAGTAAAGAATCTTCCATATAGTGAAGCAGTAAGAGCTTATATAGCATGTAATATGGAATTTGATAAAGCTATGGAATATTTAGTTAACAAACTCGAAGAATATGGTATATTAGATGATACAGTTATAGTTATTTCTCCAGATCATTATCCATATGGTTTAAAGAATGAAAGAAGAGAAATGAGTAGTATACTAGGATATGATAGAACTGATAAGTTTGAAAATTATAGAACTACTTTAATTCTATATAATAGTGCAATAACAGAACCAATAGAAGTAACTAAATATACAACAAGTATAGATATAATTCCAACTGTTTATAATTTATTTGGTCTTAAATTTGATTCAAGATTATTTATGGGAAGAGATATGTTATCTGATGATGAAGAAGGTTTAGTAATTTTAAGTGATAGAAGTTGGATATCAGATAGAGGAACATATAATTCTATTAAAGGTGTATTTACTCCATTTAATGAAGAAGAGGAATTACCAGAAGGATATATAGATGAAGTAAATGCTAGAGTAAATGCTAGATTTAAGATGTCAAACTTAATATTATCAAACGATTATTATAATCATATAGGTTTAAATGACAAAGATGAAGAAAATACAGAACAAGAAAGTGATTAATTTAAAAGCCACATTACTTAGTGGGCAAGCATTTAGAATTATCGAGGAACTTGATAATTCTTTTACCATTATTTTAAAAGATAGAGTAGTTAATATAAAAGAAGATAATGATTATTTAATATTAACTTCAGATAAAGAAGATAACTTAGAAGAAGTTGTTAATGAATATTTAGATTTAAATAGAGATTATGATAGTATTAATAAATATTTAATAAATAATAATCCTGAACTTAAAGAAATAATAGAATATAGTAAAGGTTATAAAATACTTAATCAACCTGATTTTGAAATGTTAATAAGTTATATAATAAGTCAAAATAATAGTGTTAGAAATATATCATCTTCTATTGAAAAGATATCTAAAAAATATGGTAAAAAAGTTATATTTAATAATAAAGAATATTACTTATTCCCAACATTTAATGAGCTAAAAAAAGCATCTATAGAAGATTTAAATGAATGCAAAGTAGGTTTTAGGAGCAAATATATTATTAATGCATTAAATGAATTAGAAAGGAATCCTAATTATTTAGAAGAATTAAATAATATGGATTCAGAAACCGCAATGAACAAACTAATGACTATTAAAGGTATAGGTATGAAAGTAGCATCATGTATTCTTTTATTTGGGTATGGTAAGTTAGATACCTTTCCAATTGATACTTGGGTAAAGAAATTCTTTAATGAAGAAAATCAAAATAAAATAAAAGAAAAGGCATTAAAAAAATATGGTAAATATTCAGGACTTGTTATTCAATATATGTTTCATTATTCAAGAAATAAAAATGTATTATAAATAATATACTCTCCATAATATAAGTATGGAGAGTATTTTAAAAAGAATAAATAAATTAACAGATAATGAGAAAGTATTTCTAACTCATAAAATATTTGATTATTGGTTAAAAGGAAGAATAAAGAATAAAGATAAACTATTCTTACCAGAGCAATTAAATATTTATAATTCAAAAGATGTATCAAAAGTATTTTTAATATGTTCTAAAATTAAAAGTAATAGAGAAGTATCAAATATATTTGATGAGTTTAAAGAACTAGATTTTGATAGTAAGTTAAATACTATGACATATTTATTTAATAAAATAAATGATTTATATATAGTACCAACATATATAAGATATAATTTAAACTTTAAAAATTTATCTAATAAAATAAATGAATATAGGTTATCTTTATAAAAACACTTTTATTTTTTCAATATTTCTTGTATAATTATTTCTAGAATAAGAAGGTGTATTTATGAAATATTTATTAGTAACTGGAGCAGCTAGTGGAATAGGCAAGGCTATAGTTGAGACTATGGCTAGAAGAGGTTGGAAAGTTTTTGCAACTGATAAAAATAAAGATGTTTTAAGAAGCATGGAAGCTAAGAATATAATTCCAATATATATGGATGTTACTAAAGATAAAAGTGTATTAGATGCTTTTATGAAAGTAGCTAAGGAAACATTATATTTAGATGCTATTATAAACTGTGCAGGTGTTAGATATATTAGTTCTTTAATTGAAGATGATCCTAAGAAAGTTGAAAAAGCATTAAGTGTAAATGTTATTGGTATGATGAGAGTCAATAATGTGTTCTTTCCCTTGCTTAATAAAGAAGAAGGAAGAATTATTAATATGAGTTCCGAAAGTGGGTGGTTAAGTCCTTCACCATTTAATGGAGTTGATTCTATAAGTAAATATGCAGTCGAAGCATATAATGATACTTTAAGAAGAGAATTAAATTTCTTGGGTGTTAAAGTTATTAAGATAGAACCAGGACCATTTAAAACTCCTATGAGGCAGGATACTATTGATAGTTTTAAAGAGTCTCTTGAGAATACTAAATACTTTAAAGAAGAATTGAAAGCTTTATCTAAGATAATGAAAAGTGAATTTAAGAGTACAAGTAATATTAAACATTTAATGAATACTATTATTAAAGCTTGTGAATCTAAAAATCCTAAAATATGTTATAGAGTAAGGAATAATAAAGATTTAGTGGCATTAAATTTATTGCCTGAAGAATCTATTGATAAAGTATATTTTAATGAGTTAAATAAAAAGTAATCAATTATTTGATTACTTTTTTTATCTCTTCAACTTTATCTAATTTTTCCCAAGGATAACTATCCCAACCAAAGTGTCCATAAGCAGCGGTTTTAGAATAGATTGGACTATTTAATCCTAAAGATTTAATAATACTAGATGGTCTAAAGTCAAATACTTTATCAATTACTTCTAATATTTCATCATCTGAGTATTTACTAGTTCCATATGTATTAACATATAAACTTACTGGTTTAGCCACTCCAATTGCATAGGCAACTTCTATTTCAATTTTATCTGCAATACCAGCAGCTACTAGGTTTTTAGCTACATATCTTGAATAATAAGCAGCACTTCTATCAACTTTAGTATAGTCTTTACCAGAGAAAGCTCCGCCACCATGTGCACAAGAACCACCATATGTATCAACTATTATTTTTCTTCCTGTTAAACCAGAGTCACCAGCAGGACCACCTATAACAAATCTTCCAGTAGGGTTAACTAATATTCTTGTATCATTATCGATTAGTTTTGAATCAATTACAGGATTAATTACATATTCTCTAATGTCTTTTGCTATTTGTTCAACATTAACATCTGGATTATGTTGGGTAGATACAACTATTGTATCAATTCTCTTAACACTTCCATCTTCATTATATTCAAGTGTTACTTGTGTTTTACCATCTGGTCTTAAGTATTTTAATGTACCATCAAGTCTAACTTCCATTAATTTTTTAGCTAGTTTGTGAGCTAACATTAATGGCATTGGCATATATTCAGGTGTTTCATTAGTTGCATAACCAAACATCATACCTTGGTCACCAGCACCACGTTCAACTTCACTACCATTTTTAGTTTCTAGTGAGTTATCAACACCTAAAGCTATGTCTGCTGATTGTTTATTAAGTTCAATAGTAACTTTACAAGTATTACCATCAAACCCTAATTCTGGATCATTGTATCCAATCTCTACAATTTTGTCTCTCACAATTTTTTCAACATCTACTGTAGATTTACTAGTAATTTCTCCCATTACTAGAACTCCTTTACAAGAAATAGCTGTTTCACAAGCAACTCTTGAATCAGGATCTCCTTTTAAATAAGCATCTAATACTGCATCTGATATTTGATCACAAACTTTATCAGGATGCCCATTAGTTACTGATTCTGATGTAAATAATTTTTTCATTCTATACCTCCCTCATGCCTTAAAAAAACTTAGGATAAATCCTAAGTGAAATACTTTTATAATCTCATCTTTCGGATTACCGTAGGATTTAGCACCATCACCATTTGGCAGGTTGCCGGACTTCATAGGGCCTATTCCCTCAGTCTCTCTTAATAAGGCCAATTTTTATTTACATATTAAGTGTAATATAAACTTATAATTTAGTCAATATATGGATTGAGAAAATGAAGTATTTGTTATATAATAATTTTATGAAAAATAAGATGTACAAGATAATTCAAATAGTTTTATTATGTTTACTTGCTATATCAAGTGGACTTTTAATATATTCTTTAATATTATTTACGGGTATAAAAAAACTTTATATTATTTTTTTGATTGTAATAGTCTCTTATATATCTTTATTTATAGGATATTTAATAAATAAGAATTATAGATTAAATAGGCCTAAAAGGTTTTTATCAGTATCTATTATTTCAGTAATAATTTTTGGTGTTTACTTAGCAGGTTTTTATTTTTTGACTTCAGTACATTCTAAATTAGATTTTTTTAGCAAGGATGAAATTAAATATGAAACTGTTTTATTAACATTTAATGAAAAATATAAAACTATAAGTGATGTAAAAGATTCTAAAATAGGTATTGTTAATGATGCCGAAGATCCTGAACTTTATGTTCTTCCAAATAAAGTAATTGAAAAGAATTCATTAAAAGAAAATAATGAACTTGTAAAATATGATAGTACAATTGATTTAATGGGAGCCTTATATAAAAAGGAGATAGATTTAATATTCATTAATGGTAATTATAAAGATTTATTTATAAACATTGATGAGTTTTCTGATCTTCCAGAAAAGGCAATAGAGATTACTAAGTATTCTGAAGTTGCAGAAGTTAAAAAAGAAGTTACTGAATCAGGAGAATCAAAAGAAAACACACTTAATAAGCCTTTTACAGTGTTAATACTAGGAGTTGATTCTACAAATAATGTTAATGCTGCTTTTAATGGGGATACAATAATGATTGTAACATTTAATCCTAAAACATTAAATGCTACTATGTTTTCTATACCAAGAGATACATATGCTAAAATAGCTTGTGGTAATAGACAGTTTCAGAAAATAAATACATCTGCTTATGGTGGGGCTAACTGTGTTATTAAAACAGTTCAAAATATAACGGGTATTAATATTGATTATTATGTAAAAATTAATTTTAAAGGTGTTGTAGATCTTGTTGATGCATTAGGTGGAGTAGAAGTAGATGTACCATATTCATTCTGTGAACAAAATAGTAATCGTTACTGGGATGATTTTACTGTATTTGTTGAAAAAGGATATCATGTAATAAATGGAGAACAGGCATTAGCGTTATCTAGAAATAGACACTCTGCTAAAAACTCTGAATTTATGAAAAAGTATTGTCCTGATTTAACGGATGGAGTTAGAAATGACTTTGTAAGAGGTCAAAATCAACAAAAAGTTATTGAAGGAATTTTAAAGAAAGTAAAAGAAATAAGAAATGCTAATAAGTTATTAGAGATATTAGATGTAATAAGTAAAAATATAGATACTAATTTATCAACAGATGAGATGTTTTCATTCTATGAAGTTTTAGAAAGTTTAATTGGAGCTAAAGACTTAGACTTAGTTAATATACAGAAAACATTCTTAAGAGGATATGACATGATGATATATGAACCTAATGTAAGTGGATATAGATATGCTTTCTTTAACTATAAAGGTAGTATGAATGATATAGTTAAGTTAATGAAACAAAACTTAGAATTAGAGAGTCCTAATATTGTAAAAGCATTTTCTTTCTCAGTTAATAAACCATATGAACAAGTTTTAGTGGGTGATAATAAATATAGTGAATCAAAATTACCAACTGTTCCTAATTTTTCAAGATATACTAAATCACAAGTAGAATCTTGGGGAAGTAAAAATGGAATAAAAGTTCATTTTATAAATTATAATACAAATGAAGAAATAACAGATATAAGTGGTATGAATTTTGTTGGTCAATCAATTCATGAAGATACACTAGTTGTTAAAGCAGGTGATACATTAAATATGTATTATGCTAGTAAAAAGACAGAAGAAAAACCAGTAGAACAACCAACTTCTGAATAATTAATTCAACTGATAAGTAGTTCTAAAAACTCTATCATCAGAACAATACTCCATAACAAACTTATTATCTTTCTTACAAATAATTATTCCAATAGTGTTGTTCTGATATAAAGATTTAATATTAGAATCAATATAATGCATATAGGTTTCTATCTGACCTATATGTTCTTTTTTTAATTCAGTAACTTTTAGTTCTATACAGACATAACAATTAAAATTAATATTAAATA
>Ga0247610_10001664_pt1 | contig 27142 bp, 25 predicted proteins | sample 174DNAGHGhighgp2_FD_193483 | JGI IMG/M metagenome (GOLD analysis project Ga0247610, IMG submission 193483) | Sheep rumen microbial communities from Palmerston North, Manawatu-Wanganui, New Zealand - 1742 DNA GHGhigh gp2 | ecosystem: Host-associated > Mammals > Digestive system > Stomach > Rumen...
AGACTAATTCTTTTGTTCATATAAAATTACCTTCAACTATATTCTAAAGGATTATAAATATAAAAAAATAAAATAATTTGATATATATTCATAACATTTTGATATACTTACATTATGAACTATACATATTTAAATATCTTTTATACTGTAGCTAAGCTACAAAATATATCTAAAGCCGCGGAAGCTTTAGGGGTCTCTCAACCCGCAGTATCACGTATTATTTCTAATATTGAAAAAGAATATCATACGAAATTATTCTTCCGTAGTAAGACGGGTGTCTCTTTAACTAGAGATGGTTATAACTTATTTGAAATGGTTAAAGGACCATTAATTGAACTAGAAAAGATATCAGCTAATATTGATACGAATAAAACATTAGAAAAGATTACTATTCATATAGGCGCGACTAGTACCGCTTTATATTGTTATTTATTTAAACATTTAGAAAATGACATTAAGAAATTATTTCCTAATGTTAATTTTAGAATCCATTCTGATAGTTCCACTAGACTACTAAATATGGTCAATGATGGTTCAATTGATTTTGCTTTTATTACCACGCCTTATGAGCATCAAGAGGAACTAGATATTTATAATATTGCTAAATTAAATGATATCTTAATTGCCCCCACTAAATATAAAGGCATTATTAGTGAACAAATAAGTGTTAAAGAATTAGAAAAATATCCATTTATTCTTTTAAGTAAGGAAATGCAATTTAGAGAATATATTGATGCTTATTTAAATAAATACAACACTCGTATTAATCCTGTTTATGAAACAGATAGTAGCGCACTTTTAACTTCGTTTGTGGAATTAGGATATGGTTTAACTTTTGTGCCAGATGAAATGGCTAATAAAGCCATAAACGAAAATAAGTGCTACAAAATAAAAATAAAAGAACCTTTACCTAATAGATACATTGCTTTTGCCATCAAAAAGGATAAGGTGCATAATTCAATCATCGACGAAATTAAAAAAGAAATTTTAGAAAACATCTAGCCCACATTCTTCATAAACGAGAAACAGTTATTGATGATAAATTTGGTTAATAATCCACGCAAAAGCTTTCGCGGTTCTTATATCCGCGTCTATAAAATGATTGCCTTCGTTATATTCTAAGAAGCAATTAATATTGTTATTTTTTAATAATTCATAAGCTTCTTTTATGCATAAGTCAACTTTGGACATGATGGGGTTTTTCGTTTTTTCTTCTTGATCACCCAAACTTAAATATACGTTATTAGTTTTAATAACATTATTTTCCATATAGTTAATAAAATTAGGAAACCAAATGGAAGGAGAAGAAGCCACTACTCCTTTAAATATGTTAGTGTTATAACTTGCCCAAATAGCGAATAAAGCGGCTAAAGAATAGCCACCAATAATATATGTTTTATTAAAGTCATTACATATATCTAATATTTCTTTCAATGTATTAGATGCTCCATCACCGAAATCATCTTTACCAAATACTGCTTTTGCGTGATATGGTGATAAATCTTTATTCCAATTATTAACTTTAAAAGCGATTAATAGAAAGTCTTTATTGTCAGTTAATCTTTTAATTTCTTTTATTTCGTTATCAATAAAAGATAAATCATGTTCATCCACTGGTTGAATGAGCACTAGATTAGAATTAATGTCGCCAAAATATTCTTTATTCATAATTTAAAATTGAAATCACATTTATAACATTTAAAGATATTGCCTTTTTGTAATATAGGTGCACCACATCTAGGACATTTATGACTTTCAATAGCGTAGGCAATTTCTGCTTGTTGTTGTTTTCGATATGTTTTAATAATATCGATATTTTCTAAGTGTTCATCGATTGATACATCACTTATCTTCTTATCTATCATTGCTTTTATCTTATCTAATGTCCTTTTAGTGTATTTATGTTCATACGGATAAGAATCAATAAATAAAAGTAAATCATCTAAATTAATAGCATTATCATCAGGCATATATGGAGCGTTATTCTGAACAAACACTACGACTGGGATAACTTTATATTCACCTCTTAAAGCTTTATATAACGTAATCGCATGACTCTTATTTTGTTTTAAAGGATCTGGACTTCTAGATCTTTTACCATCTATGATTCTTATCCAATCCTTATATACTTCATCGTATATTATTTCTCCATAATAGTTTTTAGTTTCAATAACAAAAATACCATGTGGATGTATCAATATATGATCTATTTGATGAGTCATCTCACTTCTTTTGTTTTTAAAAGTGACGTTATTCAAAAGATGATGATATTCCTTTATTGAGTTTAGGATATCACTAACGATTTCTTCACCTTTTTGACCACGAGAGAGTTTGGACATATTAAAACTCGTTTTCTGCTTCTTGTTCAAGTTTAATATCGTTAGTCAACATATAAGAAATTACATCTTTAAACTCTTCAAACGCAGAATCAATAAGCATCGCTTGTAGTCGCTTCTTATCGTTTTCTGTCAACTTCTTGCAATTGGCTCTATATTTAATAAGTTCATCTACTCCCATTTTGTATGGTTTAAAGTCTATACCTGTCTTATTTCTCAAGTGATTAAGAATGTAGAAACCACCAGCATCAATATCACCATAATGATAATAATCGATTTCTGGAGCAACTGAATGAATCTTTTTAATTAATTCTCTTTTAACTCTGTTGTGAAAACCCGCTAAATAAATAACAACCGCATTGCTTTTATCAAAAATGTCAAAAGAGGTCATGTTTTCAATAGTATACAAAGAATTAGCGTTTACGCTTTTAATGAAAATGTTTTTAATCCCTGTATCTGACAAAGCTAGAGGTTCTTTATATCTACCCAAGTCTATTTCTTGCTCATTTAATTGTATTTTTATGTCACCTTTAATATAGGCATAAGCGGTGTTTTTAATGACGCCCATGCTTGCAATGACATCCTCTTCATCATCAAAAGGTTCCTCAGAAAAATCTTTAATCACTTTTGCTATTTTGCCTCTAAGATTGTTAAATCTCTTTGAATCAGAAAATATTTTTGCACAAAAAACTCTTTCCTGTACATCTTCCTCAAGCAAAGACATTGCGTTAATAGCTTTGCAAATATCGTTTACATCTTCTTTTGAAGAAAAGTACTGGGAAGCAGATGCTAATTTTTTCTCGCTCAATAATTTAATCATCTGTTTTGAAAAATTTACAACTGTCTGGCACCCATTTAGTTTGCTCTGAAACAAAGCCTGGTATTCCTCTATTAACAGTCTAGGGTTCGTTCTTTTAATATGTTTGTATAATTTATCAATTGAATCTTGCTCAAGATTAAGAACAAGACATTGAAATTGCCCATTTCTAGTGTAAGATGATTTGGCGTATCCATCTCTTTCAATTCTTTGAATAGTCACTTCAAGTTCACCACTATCGTAATTTCTGTGCTTATCAAAAACACTATTACTAACATCTAGCTTAATATCTTTATGGACTCTATTTTGCCCTTTTGATACCTTACTTCTTTCGTAAGAGTTGATAAGTGCGGTTAATATTTCAATTTCTAGGTTCATTATTTATTCTCTTTACTAATAGTTTGAAAAACAGCAACATTATTATCTATTTTTGCAAGTGAAATAATATTGTCCGCGTATGGAGAAATATATCCAAATCTTGATGAAGGAACAGAAATAATCAATTGGATATTTAATTCCTTATAAAACTCTAACATTTGTTTAATTCTTTCGCCGTCCATGTTATTAAACGCTTCATCAAAAACGACCACTGAACAAGGCGACAATTTATTTTTTTCTGGAAGGTTGATAACACTTTGGAAAGCTCCAGCAATAAGAGCATAGAACGGAGTTTGTGTCTCGCCCCCTGATTTAGAATCTTGGTTTTTGCTATACAGCAAAACATCAGAACTATTGTTGATGCTAATCTTAATGTCGTAATTAAGATAGTTACGATAATCCAACAACTCTTTTCTAAGTTTTTTAAAATCGTTGTCATCTTCATTTGTTGAAAGAACTTCAAACACCTTCTTCATTGTGCTTTGACTTTCTAAATCTAAATCTTCAGTCAGAATATTGTTTTCAACAGTATCTTGATTTGTATCCATTGCAATACGATAGACACCAGAAAGTAACGAATCCTTGCTTCTTTGGTAATGGAATTCAAAGACTTCGTTATCTGTACCAAACGGGTGCTTTTTAAGGATTCTATTTAATTCTCTAATATCTAACGTTGCATTTTGGATAGCGTTTCTAATTTTAGATATAAAGTGTTCTTTCAATTCTTGAACAGATCGCTCTTTAGCTTTTTCAACATCTGGCTCTAGTTTAGCCAATTCATCATTAACAATCTTGTTGTATCTGTTAACGAACGAAATATAGTTTTCTATATCAGGTTTCAATTCGTTTGGGTAATAATGGCAATAGTCAGACATTGCCTTTGAAATAACTTGTTCAAAGGATTTAATTTGCGCAGAAGCTGTTCCTGAACGCTGGAAAGCTAATGAATATAATTTCTTTCCTTCTAATCCTTCACTTGATGCTTCGATTAATGCTTCTATCTGCTCGTCTTTTTCCTTGGCAAGAACTAATTTTTCATCATATTTAAGGGCGAGGTCCTTAATTTTGTCTTCTGAAGCGCTTATAGCGTTTGTTCTTTCGCCTATATTTCTTCCAAGTTTCATGTTTTCGTCGCTCAATCTTGAAGCCTTGTTGCCTTCCTCAAGAGACATTTTCTTATATTGAGAGATAGTCGCATCTCTGCTCAACAAACTCTCGTCGTTTGAAACTAATTCATGCATTCTTTCTTCTATTTGTTGTTCGTTTTTAATCAAGCTACTCTCTTGTTCCCATAAGTTTTCGTATTTTAGTAGTTTATCAATAGAACTTGTCTTAATGCGTCTACTAAGTTCGTCACAAGATGAAATAAGTCTGTCAATTTTAGATTTATTATCAGATATAATTTTTCTTTTTTCTTTTGCTGCACCAAGACGTAATTTAATAGATTCAATGCCAATATAAGTTTTCTGACCCGCATCTTTATTTACGTGTTTGATAGAATGGCCATCAAAAAAGACGCCGTCTTTTGTAATGGCTTTTTGCCCTTCAATAAAATCATTTGAAGACTCAACACATTTAATATCATTGAGCAACTGTCTAATATAATTGGTTGGTTCAACAAGTTCGACATAAGCATTTCTGGTCTCATCAAATCTGACCGCTCTAACTTTGCTGGCCAAAGAATTTAGTTGCAACTCTTGTCTTGCTGGAATGGTTGTAATTACGCCAACGCCAAAGCAATCTTTTAATCTTGGATTCCTATCAAAGCAATCTTTTGCAACATTGACATATTCTTTTTTGCCAACAAATAAATCAAACCTGCTTCTATCTAAGTAGCCTTCAATAGCATATCTCCATTCGTTATCAGTGACCTCTAATAGATTACAAAGTGGAATTAATTGTGGGTTCGAAACACCTTTTTTGTTAAGGATCTCCCGCTTTATGATTTCAATTAATTCAAGAACATAAGGAGGGTGATCATATGAACCGGCTTCAAGATTTTTAATTTCTTTATCTAAGTCAAATAAATCTTTCCCTAATCTTTCTGCTTCAAGACTATTAGTCTTCCAGATTTGTTCATTTTCCGATGAAATGTCATCTATTCTTTCTTTGTATTTCAACAAAACGTTTATATAGTCTTGATAGTTCTTTCTTTCTATAACTTTTGATAAATCCAACGATGTGTTGATTTTGTTTGCAAGAGCAGACTCATCACTAACCAAGGAAATCCAAGAACGAATATCTCTTTGTATCGCTGATATTTTGTCATAGTTTTGCTTTTGCAGTTTTTTTGCTTCGTTTAAAGCGTTGTATGCCTCATCGTTCTCTAAATTTCTGGCCTCTATTTCATAATTTATTTTATTTTCATTGTGCTTTTCTATTAATTTCTCGTTTGATTTGATGATGGCTTCATTTTTTTCAATCTCGCGATTATTGCTTTTTATAGCTTCGTTTTCTATTTGAATCGTAGCTTTATCCATTAAAAGGTCAAAAACACTTTTGTCTCTAAGAGCAGATTCATAGCGATCTTTATAATTAAAAATAGGTTCTAGCAATTCTTTTCTTCTTAATTCATTTTGAAGAATAACTTGCAATTCGCGGTAATCATCCATTGATCCTTTAATAGTTGTTAAGTCAATTGATTCTTCAGGAAGCAAAAAATCAATTGCAAATCTATTGATATCACTGAGAGGTTCAAAAGACATCGCTTTTGTGAACAAAGTGTCGTATTTTTCAGGCACACCAAGCGCTTCTCTGACAGCTCTTGCCCTACCCTTTTCACTTTGACGTGGCATTCCAATTCTAGAAATGTTCAATCTTTGTGATTGTGCTTCCTTGAAGAGACTCTCAAAACTTCTGACATTGCCTCCGTCTGTAAAGAAGACAGCGTTATTCCATTTATCACCTTTCATCTCATAAAAATCAACAGATGATAATTGATTGCTCACTAATTGAATAACGCATCCCAAGACATATGGTTTGTTTAGAAGAGTATCGTAATACTCAATAGCAATGTGGCCTATCACATCAGATTGTTCCCTTAAAAATTCTTTATTCTCAGCGCCAATTCTGGCTTTTAGGTAGTTTTCGACTGTTCTACCATGAGAAAGAGTATTTGCCGCCATATTAAATTTGCAGGTGCCACCACTTTGTAAATAATGTATGGCATCAAGAATGGTAGATTTACCGGTGCCATTTTCACCAGTAATGACATTGATATCGGAGAAGTCAATTTCCTGGTCTTCAAAGAAATGCCAATTAATCAATCTCAGTTTCTTTATCTTCTTCATTGGTTGACGCTCCTTTATACTTAACTATTCTTTCATTGAGTTCATCAATGCTGACTGAATTTACAACCAAACTAATTGTTTTATAAATTATAATTGGTGTTGTTCCAATAGAAAGGTCTCCATTGAAATCAATCAATTTGTATTTTTTCAGCGCTTTTAAAACGTTTCTAAACTCAACGCTTTTTCCATCAAAAGCATTATATATTTCAGTTTTTGAAATTTCAGAGGCTATATGATTCACGTTTGTTATGATTTGCGAATTGATTGATGCTTTTCTGCTTTCATCATACGCAATAGACCTAAGTACTAACGTTGTGACAGTCTCTAACTTGTTTAGTCTTACTCTGTTGCTATCTAATTCGGTTTTAATGAAAATGATGCCTTTTTCTGAATCGTGATTCAAAGCGAAATCTAATATAGCAAAATATGGTCTTAAGGAAGGAATTAAGTCTCTTGCATTAGAATAATCTTTTCTTTCACTTTCTTTTTCGCGAACAATAAAAGTTTCATCTAAAAGTTTCAACGCAATTTTAGTAAATTGCTCTCTATCAGAATCTTTTAGTTTTGAGTATTCATCATTAAATTGCTTTAATGCTTCACTTTTCGTCATTGCTGTTTCTCCTTCCTTGTTATTTGATAATCATCAGAAACATATGTCAAACAATCAAAAGTATTATTATCTAGTTTTCTGACCTTATAGATTGATCCACTATTTGTGCTATACACAGGAATAAGCATCATCTTGATAAAATCGTCAGTATTAGATATTTCTAATTCATGCGCATCAATTACATCATTTTCGCCAAGTTGTTGCAGTACAAAAGCATTAATTGCTTGGATGGAGAATTTTTCTCTTTGCCTAATTAATTCTTCAGCTTTTGCTAATGCATCAGGATTAACTTCATGCTTTATAAAGACTGTTTCTTTTGGAGCGATTTTAGATAACGCTCTCGCGGTGTAAAGTGATTTATTATCAACTTGATCAAATGAGTAAAAATCAAAGTCAGTTTCAGGCCAATCTTCTAAAGATGATTGTTTAATTGCTTTCAAAAGATTGTTGATATCACCCTTGATATCTCTTTCATTGTTAAGTCTGAAATTGATTCTGTCTACAGAACTAGAAGTATACGAATAATTTCTACCTGCAATTGAATATAACGATTTTTCTATAGTTTCAATTTGAGAAAGGACCTTGTCGAATACATTTTCAATATACCGTCTAGCCTTTATTCTTTCTGATTCGTCTTCGATATTCATTCCTTTAGTTTTACAATAATCATCAACGAGTTGATTGATTGTTTCTATCCCCTGCAAGTCATATAGTTTATTGATGATTTCTACTCGATACTTATTAGGATTATTTTTTGTTAAAAGATTATGAAATGATATGTATGCAGATAATTTTTGATAGTCAATTGTGAGTCGTTTTAAAATTTCTCTTTCATCTAAGGAAGAGTCTGACATGGTTTTGTCAACAAATCGCTTAATTTTTGAGTTAATCGATAAAATAGATTTTTCTAGTTCATTAGAAGATATTTCTATACTCTCAACTGATGACGTGGCATTTTTATAATCAAATCGAACAATATTTCTGTACAAAGAAAGCAACGCAGTCGATTGTTCTTTCGCATCTGTCTCATCCTGAATAAGTTTTATTAATGAATCATATATTTCCAAAAATGCATCTGTTCTAGAAACGATTTCCACGAAATCAGGATTTCTATCTCTATCTAACCATCCTCTTTTTTCGAGATAGGTGATAAATTTATTAGCCTTTTGATTGTATTGACTGGTTAGGCTTAGAATATCAGAAAAATCCTCATCGTCGACATCATCACCAACATCTTCGATATGCATCGTTTTTATTTGCTCGCTTATGTAATCAATGAGCTTTTTTCGTTCAACAGTGATTTGAGAGCCAAAAAAGGAAGATATCTCTGCAATCAAAAGAAAATTTGATACTTTGTTTCTTCCTGAAAGTACCCCAAAAAAATTAGGATTAATGATATCAAACAAGTTATTGCTCATACAATGAAATCAACTTAAATATCATTTTATTATATTTAAATTGAAAAAAATACTGTTTTAATCAAAATGTTCTCAGGTTTACTCGTTTATTGCGCCCTTTTTATAGAATTTCAATTTTCTACTGAGAGAAGCATTTATATCCATAATGTCTTTTTCTTCTAAACAAATAACTGTCACTTTTAATTGTTTATAGATTTTCATTTTATAATTCTTTGATTCTGCATATTTAATATTGGCCTCATTATATCCCCAATATTCGATATAGATATCATCAGTATCACTACCATAACCGGGTAAGCAAAAATCAGGATGTAAATCATGACTTTCATTGGCATCGATAGGTAATTTCTTTTCATATGCGTGAGGAATATTATGATCAAATAACCAGTTATCGATAATCATTTCTGATTTAGACTTAACGATGTGGCCATCAGTACAAGTGAATTTGCCTTCATAAGAATCATCTAAGATGATGATATCCCTGCATTTATTAATCTCCACTAACAACTTTTTATCAGCATATTTTTTATAGCAAGATGAACAGAAAAGGAATCCAGCTCTTGTTTCTTTGCCACAAGCAATACATTTAGCAACGTCTTCTTGTTTTACTTCTTCTTTTTTCGGTTCAGCATAATCTTTGTTTAAGATTTTGCCTGTTTCTTTATCAACAAAAAGACCTTTATCGTTAACTTCTATTTTACCGGCTTTGAGAGCTTCTGCGTGTTTGCCACATAGTAAATCTTTTCGAGCGTTTCCCATGTAAACACGGGTTGGTTGTCCACAAATTGGGCACAATAATTTTGCATCGGCCATATTAGAGAAGCTCCTTTTTCTTTGCATCATATTCTTCTTGAGTAATGATGCCTTTATCTAATAGTTCTTTATATTTAATTAATTGAGATACATCTTTATTCTCTTGTTTTCTAGCAATCTTATTTTGTCTAGCTTCCAATCTAGCTTGTCTAGCTTTTTCATTAGCGTAGACTTTTTCATAATATGCATGAGCATGTTGGATATATGCTTCATCTGGTTGTTTTCTAAAAGATATCGCAAAACAAATAGCGCCAGCTATAGCCACGATTGCACAAGAAATAACTACACCTAAGAAATATAAAGAAAGTGTTTCATTATGAACTGTTAACGCAAATACAGCGTAGATAACCGCTGAACTAATAGCACTAGCAATTAAACCTAATCCTACTCCTCTAGGTATCCAATAGAACTTTGGATAATGTTGTTTACCAAATTCTAACAGTTCTTGTCTTGTATATTCTTTTTCACCAATGATATATTTATCCATATATTTATTATCCTAATATTTCTTTTCTTTTAGCTTCGTATTCTTCTTTGGATATAACTCCACCTTTAAGAAGTCTATCATATCTAGCTAAAGTTTCTTTGTCTCTTTGAGATAATATCTTTTCAACCTTTGTTTTTTCAGTATTTGGGGCTAAAGCTTCTTCTTTTAGTTCTACTTTAGTTAAATATGCTAAGGCATGATTAATATATTTTTGTTCTGTTCTACCAACAAATGAAAGAATAAAACATATTAGACCCGCGAGAGCCATAAGACCAAAGACACCTAATGGTATATAAAATACCCAAATAGGGAAATCAGGATCGAAAACACCAGCTTTATTTAGAATAAGCATCACTAAACCAATCATACCCATTATTAATAAGCCAATAAGAAAGAACATAATGCCTATACCTCTAGCAATCCAATAAAACTTTGGATAATGGTCTTTACCAAAGGCTATTAGTTGTTCTCTACTATATTCTTTGTCACCGACTGTGTATGCTTGTTGTTTCATAATTAATCACCACGCAATACTTGTATGCATCTATTATAAGCGTTAGAAAAGCAATAAAAAACGGGTTTATTAAGTAGCACGATAATCATTTGCCTTTATTTCTTATATAAGGTAACTTGTCAACCCACCTAATAGTTCCGTCTTTATAATGATATCTTTGGCGAGACGGACCTATTGTTTCTTCATGTAAAATAGTCGGATTGTTATTTGACAATATATTTTGTGTTTGAACGACACTATTATCAGGTGTAGTTTTATTAATGCCTCTATTGGTAACAACTCTTGTTACGACATATGTTGCAATATAAGGAATAGTTTTTAAAACGAAAAGGCCAACTTCTTTTGCGGCTATCTTAAAAATTGGGTTGTTCAAATAATTCAATATACTCTTTGAAATGCCGCTTTTTATTGGAGCACTCTTTTTGAGTGGAACTTGTGGAGAGGAATTGGGCAATGGTTCATCAATCACCTCTTTTTTATTTTTCGACCCATCTTTAGAATCACTCTTTAAAAGCAAACTATTTGATGCAACATATCGATTGCTTAATTGAATTACTGGAGCGCCATATGAGAATTCATCTTTGAAAGGAATAATTCTACCTGCTGCAAAGTCATAATACCCATTTGTTTTATTGCGCCAATCACCACCATGGGCATTCAAATGTTCTTCTGGAGAAAGGAATTGAATATTAATTGGATCGCCCTGAAATTGGGGATAGATTTCAACGCTTTTCATGTGATGGCCTTGAAACGCATTGCCGTGCTCATCGTATGCTTTTCCTTTTTCAACAATGTCTTTTTGTTGTTCAAGTGTCCAATCGCGTGTCCCAAAACCAGAAAGAACGCGGTTTCTTTCAAGTTCCCAAGCTTTTGCAACAGCTTTATTAGCCTCTCGTGTTCTGTTAGACAAAATGATTTTCCCCTAGCCCACGATATTTTGAAGGTCGTTTAAAAAAGCAAAAAAATCAGGATATATTTCATCGTTTTCTATTTTCCCAGAAGAATGATTGTATATGCATATCTCCTCACTGCCCTTTTTAAAAAGGACGGGATCTCCAAACGACAAAACGCCCATAACTATGAAACTATCGTTTGGTCTGTCATCATTGTTTGCATTCAATAACGGTTTGTGGACAACGCCGTGCAGTTGGACCCCTGCTGGTAAAAAGAATTCTCCACCATCAGAAAATAGGAGCCACTCTTTGTAACATTGCGGGAGTTTAATGCCGTTTTCCTTTTCAAACAAAGATATCTGTTCACCCGTTGCAGCAGACAAAAAAGACATTTTTCCTTGCCCATTAAGTCTTTTTGCTATTTCGTTTATTTTTGTATTCATAACCAATTCCTCTAGCAATAGTAAAACTAACCAATACTTTTTTGACAAAACTCTTTTCTTCTATCTGTAGCGTGTTTTGTTTCAAAAACAATAAGCATTGATCTCGCTCTACTCATCGCAACATACATGAGATCCTTTTTACTATATGTTTGAATGTCAGTAAGGATAATGACTTTGTTTTCTAAGCCCTTGAATCCTTGAATTGTGCAATAAGTAATGTTGTCACTACCGGATTGCACCAAATCAATTTTATATTTAGTGACTTTACTGGCTACAGACATATCAAATTTGTAAGGAGACAATATTGTAATATCTTCTGACTTAACTCCACTTTTGAGGAGATCTTTTATTTTGTTAGTAAGAGCCGCCACTTCGTCTTCTTGGTTTTCAAAATTGATATACTCAACTTCTGGCATGCTTTTATCTTTGTTTAATGTTTCTGAAGACATAGCAAATATCTTATTCATTTCTTTTTGGATGTTTGGCGTATTACGGCAGTTAACTGTGAGATTAAAAACTGCAAAGTTGGCGTTATCTTCTAATAGTTCAACAACTTTTTCGTTCGAGATTTCTCTATTGTAAATAGTTTGAAAATCAAAATCTCCAAAGAAGAACCATTCTCCCTTTTTAAGTCCGCCTTCTAACAAAGCATCAATAATCATAAGATAGCCATCAGTCATTAAGTCTTGTGCTTCATCTAAAACAATCTTATCAAACTTGACTCCCTCTATTAAAAGAGCATCAAGTCCTAGTAAAGGAAGCTCTTTTTGATAAAACTCTTTATAATCTTGAATCTTGGAAAAATCATAAAGATTGTATTTTCTAACAAGGCTTTCAATATAATTTGTTAATGAACCAACATATGCTGGCTTAATATCGCTGTTATCAAAGTGCTTCTTTAATTCTTTTTCTAGCAAAAGATTAAAACAGAAGAAACCAACTCTTTTACCATTAGCAACGCTTTCTTTAACGTTTTTTATTGCTAAAACTGTTTTACCAGTACCTGCTGCACCATTGATAAGGCATCTTTTATTCATTGATAAGCCATCAATACACTTATATTGCTCTTCGGTTAAAGTTAGTAATGAATTTTCTGCGTATTCAAGTTTAGTTGTTAAAGGTAAGGCTTTATCAAAGTCTTGGCGAAGGGCATTAACAATTTCATTGATGTTTTCTTCGGATGGATATACTACGAACACTCGTTTGTTTTTGAATTTTTCTTTGTTGTATTCTGAAAGGCGCTTAATGTATCTTCCTACGTATTGTCCATCTCTTTTATCAAATATTTCGGCCTGATTAACATCTATATCAGTGTTGTGATATTCAATATCTGGGAACATAACACCATAACCACATAATGTATTTTTCGTGTCTCTTGTTAAATTGCGTCTATCTAGTTCTTGTTTAACGCTATACATGCCTTCTGAGGCTTGTTCAAAAGGACCACGTACTTTTTCATGTTCTTCACCGTATTTGTCCGTATAAACCCAAATACCATCTTTTCTAGATATTCTTCCACCTTTTACTTCAAGAGCAAAAACACCGAGATTAGATGCGCACACCAAAAAGTCAATTTCACCAAAGATAACAGTGCTATGGTTTTCAATACCGAGCGAATGGAAAACAATCCAATCCTTTGTGACAGGATCGTTTTTAAACCATTCATATATTTTTCTTTCAGCAGGACTCTTAATATCAGGGGAGAGCGCTGCAGGTATCATTTTAGCCATAATCAATGATCAAGCTCCGAAAGAGAATAATCCGCTTCGTTTAGGCAATCCTCTATTTCATCAAGAGTTTTTGCTCTATTTAATTGTTTGGCAAAGTCTTTTTTTACTTTTGGCGCCAAAAACAATCTAAGAGCAACATCAAAGCGATGATTACTAATTAAATCATCAAACATATTTTGAAAAACCTTGTTAGCTGCTTTTTTCGCTTCTAATACTATTTCCGGATTGCTATCCAAATTGTCAAAATAATTAGTCATTTTGTTAACAATTTTGTTAATCTCTTTATTTGTCTTAGCTTGCCTCAATTCATTTTTATAAGCGTTGTACTTAGAGTTAATGATGCTTTTAATTGAATTAGGAACATCATCGTAATAATTATCGTAGAATTCGCTTAACTCATTATCAAATTCTCTAATATATTCATTAGCTAGAGGTAATGTATTTGAAACCTTTGAAGAAATTGGCTGTTCTTTTTTTATATCTTTTTTATTTTTAGTGTCGTTATTTTTTTGCTTTTTAATATCATTAGAAGGTTTGGAAGCGTTTTGATATATGGTATCCCAATACTTAGTCAATTTAGTATCGAGCGCTATCAATTCATTGATGGTTTTTGCTTTGTTTGCTTTTGTTTTGAATGCAGAAAAATTAGAATCAATGTCCTTTGTTAATTTAAAGTTGTGTTTTGACGAATAATTATTACGTAGTTTGTCAACACGTTTAAAAAGATTTGCTTTATATGTATCTATTGTGTTTTTGTTATTATTCTTATCTGCGTTATTATTCTTATCTGCTTTTGGAACGGGATTTGATTTTTTTGCCTCTTTTTGTTGATTGGTATTCTTTTGCTGCTGTGCAATACTTTTGGAAGCGCCCGCTTTTTCTTCTGCAAGATTTTTAGCAGCGACATTATTTTTGAGTTTAACAACACTACCGTCAGCAAAATGGGTAGGGAAAAGATTGAGATTCTCATGATTTGGTGGAAGCTTTTCTAAAACACTACGATAATTTTCAAAATACTTTTGCCATGTTAAAGCTTCTACTCTTTTTCCTGGCAAATAATTTTTGCCATTTTCCCTTGAAAATAAATTATAAAAGGCTTTTCTTATTTCGTCAGGCAGCCAATCGTAAAAATAGAAGCTACTATTATTACTGTACTGTGTTACTAAATTAGAATAATTCCCACCATCAGCGTGGCTTAATATTGGATATGGAAAATGCCCTTTGTAGTTATTTTCAATTGTAGAGTTAATAAAATAGTTGTCAGGACAATTGTAAGGATCGATGCCTGTTAAGATTTGAAACAGCAATCTTCCTAGTAAAAACAACTCACTTTGTTCTGATCTATACGTAATAGCGGTGTCTAATGTCTTGCGTTTTTCATTAAAAAATATGTATTCAGGAGCTACGAAATCTAACGTTATCAAATTGCATTTGAAATCATCAATTTGAACACTATCCATATCAACAAGATATGCGTTGTATTTGGAATCAAATAAGATGTTAGAAAAACTAATATCGCCAAACGCTATATAGTTGGAATGTAAAGTCACAAACAAGTGACACAAATTTTCGCATAGACGTATGAGATTGATTTTATTTTTGAGATATTTTTTTCTATCGGAAGCATCTACGGAAATATATTTTAAAGGCATTGCATTGTTGACCGCCTTCATGTAATAGCCGACAAAGTTTCCATCCTTGTCTTTGACGACATCTAACGGCCAAGCGATGTTTTCATCGCGATAGTCTCTTTTCAATTTAATCATTCTTTGGATTTTGTTGCATTTTTCCATCGTATTCTTTTGCTTGTGGAAAATTTTGCACACATATCCTGTAGAAGTGCCATAGCAAGAAGCTTCATTTCCCGAACCAATGGTATTTTTTAGTACAATAGCGTTGCCTTTGCTATCATATACCGTATCACCTTCTTTAATATCGCGCTTAACATTAATAATTTTCTTGTTTGAATTCAAATCGTCATCAGAAAAACGGTGGATTTCACGAATGTCATTAGCAATAAAATTATGTAGTTTCATAATTGAAACATAGTTATTAGCATTTATTTGGCTAGTACCCATGATTTTGTTATATTCAGTTAGAGAACGGCATAATACCAAAACTTTCTTTCCTTGGTTGGTCAATATGCTTACTAGTTGTTCCATGGCCAAAGATGAATCACTATCACCAAAAGTTGCTTGAACCAAATCGTTATCGTGCTTTTTTAAAACCTGATAAGCTGCTTGGCAACGGTCATGATCCTTATTATCTGGTTGATTGATGTTAATCATTAGCCACTTAAAGCAAACATCGGGAATATAAACTATAGTTTTTGCATGAATCTCTTTCTTTGATACAAAAAGCAAATCTAAAAACATGGAGAATTTTTGATCAAGCATGGCACCATAACTGATGACCACAGCATCAAAAAAGAATACTTTTTCACGAAATAAATCAATAACCTTTCGTTCCACATTCATGACTATTTAATTGCTCCGATACTTATAACATCGACATTTTTCCCTTTTTGGGATAAAAGATTGTTCAATAAAATGCAGTCATGTTTTAGCTTTTTATCCTCGGTTATTAGCAAAACAGAACCTATAGTTCTAATCGCAGAAATTGCTCTATAGAGAGATAAATCACCAAATTCAATGTCTTTTTGGCCACCAACTTGAAGGCATGAGAATGTCTTATCATTAATAGTTTGAAGAATTGCTTCTGCTTTTTTACTAACATCAGATTCTCTGTTTTTTATTTTCTTCAACTCAGTCACAACTGATTCATGAATAATTATATGGCACTTATTTGGTTCTTTGAGTTCATGATATTGTTTGTCTAACGCTCCTAGAAAACCATAAATATCACTATGCAATAAAGAGCATGTATCAATATAAATGTATTCGTAATCGATAACGTGATATTTGATTAAAAATTCGCGGAACGATTTCTTATTTTTTTTACTTTTAAACAACGAAATAAATGTTTTGGAGGTAATGGCAAGTATTTTGGAATGCTTTGTCTTTTGCTTTTCGCTATTACGTTCATCACCAAAGTCTGATTTTTCCTGCAAAGCGTCCTTTTCTTGTTTCGTTTCTGCTTCTATTGGCTGTTTCACGGATTCAATAGTAGTTTTTTCAACAATTCCTTGATTGCCTAGTTGCTCATCGACAACTTTTCCAGCAGGAATGTCCGTAATTATAGCTTCTTTTTGATCGTGTTCTAAAAGCGGAGGCTCTTCATTTTTCGCTTTTTCCTTTGGTTCTTCGTTGGTTACTATTGTTGCTTTTTTCACAACAAAATCATCTTTATCAGCTACTAAAATAGCACTTGAACAATCGTCGGCACTATTTCTTACAGCGATTTTCAAAAAATCTTCCAAATCTTTTTGATTGTCTTCGATTGACTTATGAGAAAAAGAGTACAACATTTTAACAAGGTTGACGATTTCATCTTCTGAGTAATCGTTTTCATTAACGCCATCACAATAAATAAAGGCACCGAGTAAAACTGTTTCTCCCTTTTCAATATCCATTCTATCAACACATTCAGGGTGGTTATAATAGCACGTTTCGTTTGCGTATCCGTTCTTTTCTTCTACCATCGTTCCAAAAGAACCATCTTGAAAAAACAAGACAATGCCACCGTCACCACATCTGACACAAATATGCTTGTTATCTTTAACGGCCACAAATAGATAGGTCGCTAGAAGATCGTCGTAACTTTTAAAACCTTTATCTTTTGCTAGAACGCCCATTTCATCTTTAACAAAACCGTTGATATATTCTTTTGCTGAACCATCTTCCATTTTGTAGATGCAATCAAACTCGCTAGTTATTTTCTTTAAAAGAATTTCACAAATGTATTGAGAGGCTATTTCTGAGTGTTCTTTGGAACCACAGCCATCAGATACAATAGCAAAAATTACATCATTATTAGTCCCTGTTAAGGAATAATCTTGGCAAGGCAAATCACTTTTTATGTGGCTTCTTCCAATAATGGATTTAGCGATGCTTTTATAATTCATAAATTACAATTTCTTCCACCAATCAGTAGGATCAGCTATGCTAGAATCTCCAATATTTCCTGATTTGGAACGTGTTTGTATACTGTTAGATAACCAAACGAAGAACTTGCTAAAATCAGACAAATCTAAACGACCAGCTGGTACCTTGCAATCAAATCCCTCTAATTTCTTAGCGTGCTTGGCATCTAGTTCTTTGTCACTTTCATAGCCAATCTTGACAGCAAAGAATTGCAAATGCTTATCAATAGTATTTTGATAAACTTTCTTTTTCCATTCGTTGAAAACGGAATCTGATTCAGTAGGTCCACCATCTGTAAGCAAAATAACAATTGGTCTATACAAGCTACGACCATGGCTTCTTAGCTCTCTTTTTCTTTCTTCAATCATATCGAGGGCTAGTTTGATAGCAGGAACCATGTATGTTTTTCCTCCGGCAGTTAATTCAGGAATAACTTTATTAGCAATTGGAGTAAAATCAGAAACAACCCTTGTTTCGCTTGAAAAAGCAACAACAGCTAATTCCACTCTTTTTGATGCATCGTAATCGTTTTGAAGATAGTTAAGCATTCCTTTAATCCCTTTGTTCACTTCATCAATTGGTGAAACGATTCCGGAATAGTTTTTAAACCCCATTGAACCAGAGCAATCAACTAGCAAAACGACTGGCAAACGAGGAGCGGAATTATTAAACAACGCTTCCTTGTCTATTTCGTAGTTCTCATCTGTTTCAAGATTAACCAACGGATCATTTGTTGGCGAAAAATATTGTTTCTTCATAAATATGTCCCTTCCTAAAAGTTAATTATATTATATCTGGCATTAAAAGCCCTCGCCATAGGTGATTCTTTAATAGATAAAGCGAGAAATTTTCTCACATTATCCAAAATAGATAAATCGTGTAATTTTTTATATACTTCAAAATAATAATATTGGGCTAACAAAGCGCAGGCTGTTTTGTTGTCATAATGAAGCCCTAAATCGTTTAATTTAAAATGGGCTTCTGTTTCATTTTTTGGCATAAAAACACCAAGCATCTGGCACATAGCTAAAGCTGCTCTTGCACCAGGGTCTCTGTCAAATGCCCTATCTTGTATTTCTTTAAATATCCTTTTCCTCTCGTCTAAAGAAATGCTAGGGTCTTTTGATACAAGACGATAAAAAAGATCAAAAGTATTGCCTTCTTCCACAATCACATATTCTTTAACAATCTTTGTATCAGGAGCTTGAATTGGAGCAAGAAGGTATTTTCTTTTATTAATTTGAAAAGATACATTTCTATCGAGAGTGATTTCAATTAAAGCGTTACAAAAAGAATTTATGTCTTTTTTAAAACCAATTGAGTCTCCAGAAAAGCGTGAGAAATTGTTGAAAATTTCCATTATATTTTTATGATTGTCGTTAAAATATCCTTCAAAATCCATATCATACTCCTTCGATTTTGCTTATAAAGGCTGCTAAAGATTCATAAGCTTCCATCAACGAACTGCTTTCGTCAATAGCAAAAACTTTTCCACTTTCGTTTTGCAAAATCACAACGCCATCGACATGGACATCATAAATAACATATAAATCTTGAGGAAGTCCGCTATATCTATTTCTAACTTCATTCGTTAAATGAACAACATCATAAAAAGGATCTTTTAATGTTGAGCTGATATCTAAATAATCGGTAGATAGAGTACCAAAAATAGTAATTAATTCGATATATTCGTCCGAAAATTTTAAACCTAGCGTTTGTTCCGCGGCTTTTATTTCTTCTAATGTACAAAGTCCTAAATTATCTTTATGCTTAATTTTACTAACGACATCTAAAATCTTACTCATTGTTATTTTTCCTTTCCATTTCTGCTATAAATTCTCTCGCTCTTGCTTTCCAATATGGCTTTTTGATTTTAATAGCAAATTCAATGCGATCAATTTTTGATGGCTCTTTAATCGATGTGTGAAAAATGCTATAACTTTTGCCTGATCGGTGTTGAGCAGTGCTTAATTCAGCTAATGGTGCATCTGAATTTTGACCAATATGATGAAGCTCATATGGTTTCCCGCCTTCACCAATTGGCGCCTGTCCCTTTCTCATTCTTTCTAAGTTGGTAGTCCATCGAATTTCTCCGGCGTATTTATAACTAACCAACTTATTAAAATCAATGAATGGTTGTTTCAAGCAGGCCTTTCCACCAACGGTGCCTTCACAAAGTTTGTATTCTTGATATTTGTATCCTTCTTTTTCTGAACGGATAGCTAGAACGATTTGAGAAGAAAAACCAGTGTCTTTTTGAACTTTTTCCATTTCTTCAATTGAGATACCCGCTTTCATGATCTCATCATTTTTGTCAAAATGCGTTTTTCCAACAAGATCTCCAGAAGATTCCTCGAACTTTGTCAGTTCAACTTCCAAATATTCTTCTAATTTACTGATTGCGCTACTTAAAACACTATCAGAGCCACTTACTTTAGAGCCGAGTTCGCTTGTCTTTTCTGTCATAGAGGAAGAAATATCATCCAAAGCATTTATTGCTTGTTCAAACTTTTCGACAGCATTACTTAATTCTTCAGTTCGCTTTTCTGCACTTTCTTTGTGCTTTTTTAATTTTGGTTGAAGTCCTTCTAGACGTTTTAATTCAGTCTCTAAAAAAGACAATTTCGCTTTTAATGCTCCTAGTTCCAATTCAAGAGGAAGAGCCAAAGCAGCAGTCTTTGGATCAGAAAGAAGCTCTTGAATTTTTTGTTCTAACTCTTGAATTTTATTCTTTGTCTCATCAATCTTTTCTTTAGTATCATTAATTTTATTTTCTAATTTTTCAATTTTATTATCGATTTTTTCTTTGAGTTCATCGTTTTTTTGACGAGACTTATCCAAATTTTCTTTTTCTTTATTTAACTGTTCTTTTGCGTCATCAAAACCATTGTTTGAACCATAATTATCAATAATCTCTGATGCTTCAGACAATTTGTTTTTGAACTTTTCGATATCTGAAATGTTTGCTTTAGCGTTAAAACTCATATGATTATTGTCCCTAATTCAGCAGTTTGAATATTTATTTGGTTATCAAAGTAGACATGGTCTTTCAACATAGAAATACGATTTTTTAAATTAGAAAGTTTGAACAAATCTTCTTCCATTTTGCTTTTATAGCTATCCATGTCATGAATCAATTTTTCAAAAGATGTGTGAACTGTATCGTCCCAGTCACAGTGAAAAGCAAATTTAGCTTTGCTAATTTCTTCAAAAACTTGATCTACTGCTTTTTTTATTTTTCCTGTTTCTAGAATCATAATTACCCCTCGTATTGGCACTCTTCATAGCCTTGCACACATTCTTGCAAATTCTCTAAATCACTAATCAATTTTTCCATGTGTTCGGTAGAATTTAGTATTTCAAAAATAGCACTTTCAGCGATTGAATTAGCGATTTCAAATTGATTTCCCTCTAATTCATCTTCTTTTGTGGTAAAAGAGCGCTTTATCGATTCAATCAGTTGCTCAAGATTTTTAATAGTCTTTTTTAAATGCTCTATGTCTACTTCTAATACTCTAGTCTTTACTTGAACGTCCATTATCTTTCCTCTAATTCGACCACTTTCTTCTTCAAATGTGTGTGATATTGAACCACAGCAGCCAAGGCTCTTTTCATGTAGTTATTCATTTGCTGCATTATTTCATCAAACTCATCAGCCTTTTTATCATTCCAGGACCCACCAGATCGATTGCTTCTAAAGGTACCTACTGCATTGGAATAACTAGTGATTGCATCAGTAGCAAACTTGTCTAAATCGGCACTAAGTTGTTTGGCAGCGCTTAATGTAAATCTCATAAAAAATCCTATCTATTATGAAGTTCGTTAATTTGTTTTTGGAGATGTTCAGCATACGCGTCAAAAAGCTCAAGTGCTTTTTTAACAACTAAGGTTACATCTTCAATGAAATCAGAAAAAGTATTGTATTGTTTGTCATACCAATAGCTCCTTGTTTCTTCCTTTTCTCTATTCAATTTTTGAAGCGTAGCTTTTGTGTTTTCTGAATAATTAACTAATCTTTTTTGCATGGAGACGATAGATTCAAAAGAAACAAAGGTCTGGCGTGTTTCTAAATCTGCTTTTACAGTTTCAACGTTATTGCTTTTTACGCTAAAAAGGTCTTCTCTTTTTTCTTCGTAGCCATCCAATTTTTCCATGTAAAATTGTATTTCTCTTTGACACTCATTCATCTCTTTAGTTTGTTCTTCTAAATATTTAGAAAAATTAGTTGCCGCATCACCGAGTTTAATATATTGGGAACCTTTGTTAAACTCAAAATGCTTTTTAATGTCGTTTGCAAGCAAAGTAGTATCTTCGCTTAACTCAATAATATCTTTATCGATTTGACTTACGATATTATTCAATTCGGCAGGACTGCCATTAATTCTCACTTCTTCAATGCTATTAAATAGTCTCATAATTTATCTCCTTTATTTCGTTTAGTAATCACTTATTTATAAGATTAAGCAATAAATCGAACTCATCTTCATGATAAATAATAGGTCTTATTTTCTTCATCAATCCATCAATATAAGCAACGGCAATAGCGTCCGAATAACCATCACTTTTACTGCTCTCCAAGATGTCTTTAACGGCTCTGGTGTTTTTTAGGCCTTCGCAAAGATTGTCACAATAAACAACAACATTTGAAGAAGATGCTAATGTTCCAGAACCAGCAAAAATGTTGCTGCTATCATTGATGGTAGAACATACCATATAAATCCCAACGCGATACCCTTCTTTCAACAATTGTTTAACCGCATTTACAATCGGAATACTGAAAGTGATTTCATCATAATTATCTGGTGATTCATTAGATGTTGGTTGATCATAGTTTTTAGCCTGTTTTTCTTTAAGAAAAACATCAAATTCCTCCAACATTTTATCGTCCAAAGCCATGTTTCCAAAAGAAGGTGTTTCTATTCTTTCGATAACATTTTGTTCCACTTTGCTGTCCTTATCTGCTTTTTTAGTGAGAGGAACATTAGAAGATATTTTGTTGAATTGTTCAATTGAACTAATGAATACATAGACTGGAGTAAAACGGCAATCGAGAGATTTTTCCTTTTCTATTTGGCGATAAATAAATAGGGTGTAAATTTCATGAATCATTTTATCAATATCGAACATTGGGTAAATTTTTACTCTATTTTTACCCATTTTATTGACTAGATAAGTAAAAGGCGTGTCTGTTCTTTGAATGCCATCAGTCACATATATTTTGGCTTTTTCGTCCTTTAAAACTTGAATAAATAGTGAAGTTAATATCGAAGATGTAGTAATTCTATTTGAACCATACAGGATGGCAGGACAATTATTTTCTTCTGTAAATTTAAATGATGTCGGTCGTAATGCGACATAGTCTTCTCCGATAATTTTATCGTCAAATCGAGGATCTTCTAATAAAGATAAATATTGTACTTTTTTTGTTGGCGATACAGAATGCAATCTCAAAACAGATCTCTCCCCAACTTTCAATAATCTGTCTTCGTACTGATGATATTTATCCACTATTTGTTTGAATAAGAATGGATAAGTATCGTTATCTTCAGTAGCAATCTTGGTTTCTTTGACAGTGTTTTCACTAAAAGAAACGGCAGCTGTCAAAGGTTGGAAGGTAACGACTCTATCTTTAATATCCAAAATGGCTTGGTGGAATGGTCTCTCAACATTTGAGCTAGCTAATTTATAAGAAATATGACCAATATTTTGCTTAACGAAGTTTTCAATTAAAGCAACTTCCTCTAAGGATTGGGAAATTAAAACGAGATGAATTCCTGAGCTACGACCATTATTAATGATATAGATAATATCGTTGGCCACCATCTTTTTTAAGTCAGAGTCTACTGACCGATCGTTCAAAACATTTTGTAACTCATCTATAATTAAAATAATTCTTGGCAAAGGCTTGTATTTATTAGGCTGATTCTGAGCGATTTTATTGTAATCAACTAAATTGGAGATGATATTTTGTTCGGCGTTTGCAACTTTACCAAAAAACCTATTTCTAGCCTCTAATGTAGTTTTAAGTTCGCTTAATAAACTGGCCGCATCATCTGGTTTGGAGTTAGGAGCAATACGAGCGATATGCGGGACTTTTGAATTCACATAACGATCTGCCATCTGGTTTTGCTTAAAGTCTAAAATCCAATACTCCAAAGCATCAGGAGAATATTTCATACAGCCGTTCATAATCAAGCTGTGGGCCAAAGTAGATTTACCGGTGTTAGAAGAACCGACAACCATATAGCCCAAATTGCCAGCGCTACCACAACAGTTGAAAGTTAATTCGACAACATCTTTGCCGCTTTTGCCAATAGGAATCGTTAAGACTGGTTCTAAATAGTCACCATCAAGTTGACCAAATCCAATATCGTTAAAGCGAATAACAGAGGCTGTTCTTTTTGAGGCCTCATTAACATAAGAAGAGGCAAATTGTTCAATATAATTACCAACAGTGCCTTGTCTTATTGTAAGCATTTCTAAAGACTTTTCAGTTGAAAAAACGCCACCTTTATACTCGATAACGCAAAATGATTTCTTTTTTAACTCTTCCAAATTAGATGCAAAATTCATCGTGTTGTCGTTTTCTAGATTGTCAACAAAAAGAGATTTAATACCGCATCTATTAAAATTACCGTTTGCAGATATTAATTCATTAAGTTTAGAAAAGTTATTATGATACGAACTTCCAATTTGATTTTTTAAGCCACTGAGGCAAATAACATAAGTAAATTTTTGATCTTTATCGATATTATACAAAGAATAAAAATCAGTGATTTCTCCTTGCAGTTTAGATAAAGTGGCTGATTGTAAATCTTCAATGTTTTTGAATAGCTCTTCATAGTCTGAAAGATATTTAAAACTTTGGCTGACAATTTCGCCTTTACTTCTAAAAAAATTCTCAAAGCGATAATAATCTTTGTATTTTCTTTCTGGGTCAACAAGAATAATTCTCAAAGAACCAACAGGGAAGGACTTAAATAAACCAATAATAAAAGCAGAAAGGAATCGACTTAATTTATCATCAAATTCGTACGAAGGGTTGTTAACGATAATACCACCACTTTGCTTTAAATTAATAGAGAACTGTTTTTTGATACGAAATTCATCGAAAGCAATCCTTTCTTGGCCTAAAGGAACCAAAATAGGCAGTGTATCATCATTGTTTTGAGTCCATTCATCAACAAAAACATCAAGAGATTTAGCGTTGTTGTTTGCCAGTTCGTTAGACAAGCGTCTCTCTTCTTCTTCAAACGAATGAATCTTATCAATGGCATTTGAAAGTTTGAAAGAAGAATCTAAAGAACGGCACGCTTTTTTTGCTTCTTCCAATTCTTTTTCTTTTTGAATAATTCTGTTTTTTATTTTGTCTATGCCAGAAGGGTGTGTTTTGTTATCAACAGCACTCACTAATTGAGGGCGATAAAACTCTTCAATATCGTTTTTAAAACTAATAAAAAGCTTCACGCATTTAATAACGTTTCTTAAATAAATAATTCTTTTGACTATATCATTTTCCATAATAATACTTTACTATTTGCTATATTTATTAGCAATCCCTCTTCCAATACAAAGCAAATCGTTTTTCAGCCACTCTGGTTTTAGAACATCTATATCAAGTCCAAAGCCAAGAATGAAAACCCTTATATTTTCTTGATTTTGCATATCTACTGATACTTTTGTTGAATTATCATCAATTGGTTCCACCACTTGGTTTTTGCCATAAACTCTCTCTTTTACAAGACTGGCATAATTTCCATAAGCAATAAACTCAACATGATACCATTCACCATTGTTTTTAAAGCCGTATTCATCTATATACTGGTTTTTATTGTAGTATTTAAAAACAGTGAACTTTTGATTTGTCATTTCAATATTTTCGATTCTATTTAACTTATACCAAAAGATGTCTGGATGATGTTCAGAATGAAGCCATCCTATAACAAACCACGCGTTGTTATACATAAATAGCTCATATGGATCAAATAGTCTTTCCTTCTTTTCGTTCTTTTGAGTCAAATAAGTGAATTTGACAGACTTCTTAGCCTTAATAGCCGTTTGCAGAGTATTATAACGGTATTTAATTTCTTCTTGACTCATTGAAAGAGGATAACGATTGATTACTGTCATATTCTCTTCTTTTTTGATACCATCTAGCACTATTGTTGATAATATTTTAGAAATTGCTAATTCAAAATCTTTCTTTTGCATGAAGTCATTACGACTACTTAAATAATTAGATGCTTCTAGAAATGATTTCTTTTCATCGGGAGTAAATCTTATAGAAGGAAGAGTAACATTACCGTTTAAACGATAACCGCCATATCTGCCTGGAATTGTTTCAATATAAAAGCCAGATCCTCCAAACGAATCCAATATCAACTCATCCAATTCTTTTTTGTATTCGATAACGTTTCTTGGATTAGTGTCTAACAATGCTGCTAATTCGCTAACTTTATAAACACGTCCAGTATTTAAAATCTGGAGCATTCTAATGCACATTGCTGCTTTTCCCACATGTATAACCTCGATTTTAATTATACATAAAGAATGTAGCGTTAAGGTAGTCTAATTTTACCGTAATGACTCTTAAGGATGAAACGAACACTATGGTTATTAATATAAGAAATATTATTCACGCTTTTTAAGTTATGAAATAGCCTCTTAGTGGATGGAATATTGCCGTTTCCATTAACTGAACACCATATTGAACCCGATTCACTAGTGATGTTATATAGTGTTGGGTTATCAGATGAAACACGGCAATGTGTTTTGCCATATTCATTTTTAGCCACCAAAGAAGATATATCACCAACAAATGTTATTTTTCCAAATCTTTGAACGGAATTAACGTTTTTGACATCGCACCTCACTATGATTGTCTCACAAGTAGAGACATCGATATTGAGTTCATGTGCAACGATTTTTTCACTCGTTTTTTTACCGATAACAAGTTTCCTACCACCAAACTTAATATTAATAATTTGTTTGTCATCTTTTGGTATCTGTAGTTCGTGCTTATCATAGCTATTGATAAATACTTTTACTTCATTAGAAGTATAGGTGATTGTCGACTTATCATATTTACTTTTCTTTTTAAAAAGCACTTTGTTGTCATTACTTAAAGAAATAATTACTTCAGAACACCACGCTTCAATATCGATAACTCTAGTTTTTTGATTATTAGCTTTATTCTTTCGTTTCTTTTTCTTTGGAGTGTTTATATATATTGTTTTTTGTGGTTTTGCTTTTTGATATTCATTAGGAAAAAGAAGCATCAATAATGGATCAACGGCTTTTAAGTATGTTTCATTATCATATTTGTTATTAGATTCATTAATGGTTTTATCAATAATGCTTTTAGCGTCGT
>Ga0247610_10001665_pt1 | contig 27131 bp, 20 predicted proteins | sample 174DNAGHGhighgp2_FD_193483 | JGI IMG/M metagenome (GOLD analysis project Ga0247610, IMG submission 193483) | Sheep rumen microbial communities from Palmerston North, Manawatu-Wanganui, New Zealand - 1742 DNA GHGhigh gp2 | ecosystem: Host-associated > Mammals > Digestive system > Stomach > Rumen...
GGTACAGGCTTATCTGGATAATCCATTCGAGGATGGATCCGGTGTAAGAAAAGGTAACGGATGGGATGGCCTGTGGGGACTGCAATATACCAATAAAACTGAAGGACGGCAACTGGTGCGAGGAGCGGTCGTGGAGTATTTTCAGTCAACCAACCAGTCTGGACCCTTGCATTGGGACAGCGGTGACTATCCGGAGCCTATACGCAGCCAGATAACCGACTTCGTGACAGGTAATGACAATTACTATAACCACGGGTTCTATGGCAGTTATGCCTACTATGGCATGACACCAGGCAACCCACTCATCACTTCACCTATATATAATAAGGATGGGTATATGGCTTATCGCGACAATCGTATCAAGGCATGGCATTTAGGCATTAACGGAGAATTGACCGACCGCTGGTCTTACTTGGTAAAAGGGTCGTACCGTGAAGGGTGGGGTACCTATTATAACCCGTTGGCTACAAAACATCACTCGTTCGATGCCATGGTGCAAGGCTCCTATTCTTATGGCCCGTGGCTTCTCTCGGCAGCATACGCCTTCGATAAGGGAAATATTGTCGGCGACTGTTCAACGTTTAACTTAAAAATCAGTTATCATGGCAAGATACTATAAATACTTAAGGTCACGTTTCGTTGCTTTACCACTTTGTCTTCTTACCTTTTTACTCTTCTCCTGTCAGGAGGGTGGTGAGGCTGGCGATCTGCATGGCATGTGGCGTATGAATGGCTCCGACCGGCACTATATTTGCTTCTCTGGTACGTTGGTCACGTTCCGTAATGGTAATGGAAGCGACGTGTTTGGAAAGTTCCAGCGTGAGGGTGACAGCCTTTTCATTCAGTGCTATTCCGTCAAAGGGTCGGCAAACGACACCCTGCTGGTAGAGGAACACTTTGGCATGCAGCCCTTCAACAACATACGTCTGAAGGTGGAGGCTCTGAATAGTGATCAGTTGTTATTGCAAAAGGGCAGTAGGTTGTGGAGCTTCTATCCGTACTGATGACATAAGGATTGTTTTTACCAAATGGAGTAAAAAAAGGACATATAGGGATTTTCCCCTCATGGTTTAGGGAAAATCCCTTTTATTGACTCTGTTTTCTTCGTACTTTTGCACCAGAAAGAAGAAAATAAATGTCGAACAATTAAAAACCATACGATTATGAAAAAGATAATGATGACCCTGGTAGCAATACTGACCATGTCGGTTTCTACCCATGCCATGAGTTACGAACAGGCACGTAACGAGGCACTCTTCCTGACGGACAAGATGGCTTACGAACTGAACCTGACGGATGAGCAGTATGAGGCAGCCTACGAGATTAACCTCGACTACCTGATGGGTGTCAACAGCTATGACGATGTATATGGACCCTATTGGGAGCGTCGTAACCTCGACATGAGCTATATCCTGTTGGAAGCACAGTGGAATGCGTTTATCAACGCTACTTATTTCTACCGTCCGCTTTACTGGGATGCAGGCTACTGGCACTTCGGCATCTATGCACGCTATCCTCATCGTGACTACTTCTACTTTGGACGTCCTCACTTCTATGCAACTTACAGAGGTGCTCACGCTTGGCACAGAATAGGTGGACGCGGTTACTACTACGGACGTCGTGACCACTTCCGTCCAGGCAGAGGACATCACCACTTTGGTATGCGTGACGGATGGAATCGCGGAGACTATCGCCATGGACGTTATCACGGCTCAACTCACGTAAACGGTGGTCGCCATCATGGAACAGGCATCGGTAATGGTGGTCGCCATCATGGAACAGGCATCGGTAATGGTGGTCGCCATCATGGAACAGGCATCGGTAATGGTGGCAGCTATGGAAATGGCAGTGGTCGTCATCATGGAACAGGCATCGGCAATGGTGGCGGTGGCAGACATGGAAATGGTATCGGTAACGGCAGTGGTCGTCATCATGGAACAGGCATCGGCAATGGTGGCGGTGGCAGACATGGCAACGGCAGTGGCACAATAGGTACTACTCCTGCAGCTCCTCGCAACAATGGTTCATTCGGCAGTGGCCGTATCGGCAGCGGTAGCCATGGAACCGGTACTCGTCTTGGCAGTGGCAGTCATGGAACCGGCAGTCACGGAACTGGCAGCTTCGGTGGTGGACGTCACGGTGGTGGAAGCCATGGAGGTCACGGCGGTGGTGGACACTTCGGCGGTCGTCGATAAACACAACACTCGCACTTCGGCATTACTCATACGTTGAACCTGGTTCATCGGTTTGTGATAAAAGACTGCCTGAATAGCTTTGTTCACAATACCATGGCCAACGGCAACGACGGTCTGACCCTCATAGTTTGTCATAATATATTCCAAGAATCGCTGGGCTCGCTCTAATAGGCAGTCCAGCGATTCGATGTCTTCTGGCCATACCTCGTCTTTCAGGTCGGGAATGTATCGTCCAGTGAAGCTGCCCCAATCGCGCTCGCGGAGCAAAGGGGTAACCGATACGGGTAAGCCGTGCCGTGAACTGATGATTTCCGCTGTTTGGATGGCACGTCGCAGGTCGCTCGATACAATGGCATCAATCTTTACCTTTGCCAGACGCGCTGCTACTTCTTCTGCCTGTTCACGGCCATGCTCGGTCAGGCAACCCTGTGTCTGTCCTTGCATGATCTGTGCCACATTGTCCACCGTTTCACCGTGTCGAATTAAATAGAGGATAGTCATGACTTTGTCGGAATTAAGAATACTAGAAATAGGCCGACAATCGTAACAAACCCACAGATAACAATCGTTGCTCCTATTCCGATAATGATTATAAAGAAATCATCCGTTCAGACATTCGTCACGATACCCTCAATATAGGTTTTCAGGATATGAATACCGTTCTTGTTGTCGCCACCCCAAGGAATAATGAGGTCGGCAAACTTCTTTGTGGGTTCAATAAACTGCTCGTGCATGGGCTTGAGCACTTTCTCGTAACGGTCAAGTACCTGATCAACTGTACGCCCACGTTCCACAACGTCACGACGAATGTTACGTATGAGACGAACGTCGCTGTCAGTATCAACAAAGATTTTCAGATCCATCATGTCGCGCAACTTCTTGTAATGCAACGTCATAATGCCTTCAAGGATAATGACAGGTTTCGGCTCTACATGAATGGTCTCGGGCAGACGGTTAGAGAGCACGTACGAATAGGTTGGCTGCTCAACGGCCTGTCCGTTCTTGAGCATTTTAATATGTTCACTGAGCAGTTTCCAGTCGAAAGCATCGGGGTGGTCGAAGTTTATCTGGCTTCGCTCCTCAGGTGTCATGCCCGTTGTGTCGTTGTAATACGAGTCAAGGGGAATGACGGCAGCACAATGAGGTGGTAATACTTTCGAGATTTTCTTTACGACGGTGGTCTTACCTGAGCCCGTGCCGCCTGCTATACCAATGATGTACATTCTTGGTTCGAGTTTTGAGGTTTGAGTTTTATTTTTGTTCTTTCACCAGATAGACAACCGTAGGTAAGTGGTCGCTGTAGCCATTGAGCCATTGACCACCGGCATGTGTACGCAGCGTATTGCCTTTGTACTTGCCTTCTTGCTGGAAGAGATAGTCACGACGGAAGACCTGATGCTTCAGGTATTTTAGCTCGCGGTAGTCTTTCTTTCCGTCCAGATTCAACAGCTCAGATGACAGGATAATCTGGTCAAAGAGATTCCATGCTCCGTTATACATCAGTGTGCCTGTTCCCGATGCCAATACGTTCCACCATGGGTTCCACAGTCCACCATCGGTTACTTCTTTTATTTCACGCTTTGCACCTAACTCCACAGCCATTGAGCGGTCTTGTGGGTCGTCGTTCATGTCACCCATAATGAATATCTTACATTTGGGGTCTTCGCGAAGTAGGGAGTCTTTGACCAGTTTTATCTGACGACCACCCTCTTCTCGGTAGAAAGAGCCAGCGAAACGGCTGGGCAAGTGATTGACGATGACTGCTACATGTTCGCCTGCCAATGTACCGCTGACAGTCAGGAATCCACGTGTGGCACGAAGACTGTCCTCTGGTAATATATATATATATGGTACAAGCTTCACATCGCGAACGGTAAACAGACTGGGATTATAGAGCAGCGCACAATCGACACCACGCTGGTCGGGACCTTCTATATGGCAGAACTGCATGTTACGTGCAGCCAAGGGCTCCTGAGCGCAAAGGTCTGTTAAGCAACGTGCGTTCTCAACTTCTGATACACCGATGAAGGCACATCCTACGGACATTGGCAGCATGTCAGTACCCATCTCACTCAGTACGCGTGCCATGTTACGCAGTTTGTTAGTATATTTCATACCTGTCCACTTGTTTTGACCATCAGGAAGGTACTCGTAGTCATTATGTCCTACATCATGACAGGTGTCAAAAAGGTTTTCCAGATTGTAGAATCCAACAGCATAAACGGAATATTTCTTCTGTTGTGCCTGGGCTGTAGCCACTCCTATCAGCAGTGCCACAACCATGAGTATTGATAGCTTTTTCATATAGTTATAGGTTTTATTTGGCAAAGTTACAAAATAATTTCATAATAATACTTCATAATTCATAATTTTTTTTTATCTTTGCAGCAAATTACTATTAATAAACCAAATTCAAAACTATGAAGAAAAAGCTGAAACTTGTTGTGATGGCACTGTGTGTCGCACCTACAGCGTTTGCTCAGGTTGTGGAAACGCCACAAGCTGCGCAAAGTGGTTTGCAGGACGAACAGGCCTTCACTTTTACCGAAGCTCAGCTGGGTGAGGACGATGATATGTCTCAGAACGTTACTATCATTTCCTCTAACAACAATGTCTATGCCTCACAGGTAGGATATTTGTTCAGCCCAGTTCGTTTCAGGTATCGTGCTTTTAACCAGAGGTACAACGAGATTTACATTAACGGCGCTCCCATGAACGACATGGAGTCTGGACAGTTCCGTTTCTCGCTTGTCGGCGGTCTGAATAATCAGACCCGTGGTGTGGAGCACGCGTTGCCTTTCGAGGCAAACAACTTCTCCATGTCAGCCATGGGCGGCTCAAACAATTATGACTTCCGTCCGAGTCATTTTGCCGCTGGTCATCGGGCTACTGTGAGTGCTGCTAATCGTAACTACACCTTACGTGGCATGTACACTTACAATACCGGACTCATGGAAAATGGCTGGTCTTTCTCTGCCGGCGTCACTTATCGGTGGGCAAGCATGGCCACAGCCTATGTTGATGGTACGTTCTACAACTCGCTCTCTTATTTCCTTGGAGCAGAGAAGAAACTCAACGACAGCCATTCGCTCTCCGTTGTGACATGGGGTAACCCGACAGAACGTGCCTCGCAAGGTGCATCAACCGATGAGATGTACTGGTTGGCCAACAACAACCTTTACAACCCATATTGGGGATACCAGGACGGTAAGAAGCGTAACTCACGCGTCATCAATGACTTCGCTCCTACGCTACTGGTTACGTGGGATTGGGACATCAACCAGAAGTCAAAACTGACAACGACGCTGACAGGACGTTATTCTATGTATAAAGGTACGCGCCTGAACTACAACGACACCGAAAAGCCACAGGCTGACTACTGGAAGAATCTGCCCTCAAGCTACTATGATGTGTGGTATTCCGACGATGCTGCAGGACGTACATTGGCTGGATATAACGACTTCTATCGTGCACGTACCTATTTGATGGGTAGTGTTGAGGCACGTCAGATTAACTGGGATCGTCTCTACTATGCCAACCAGCAGCGTGCAGCAGCAGGTGCTGATGCTATGTACTTTGTCCAGGCAAAGCATAACAATAACCTGAACGTTACATTAGCATCAACCTTCAAGACTGATTTGGGCAAATGGACCACATTGGTAACCGGTCTGCAACTGGCACATAACACTGGTATTCACTATCAGACCATGGAGGACCTCTTGGGAGCTTCTACTTTCCATAACTACAATACTTACGCCTTGGGCAACTACCCAATGGGTGACAGTCATGTGTATTACGACATGAATAATCCTAATGGGGAAGTCAAGGTGGGTGACCGTTTCGGTTACGACTATAATATTATGGTGCAGAAAGCTCAGCTCTGGAGTTCACTGAAATACAGCAAGGGACGTCTTTACACCTTCCTTGCAGGACGTGTCAGTGGCGTTACCATACAGCGCGACGGTAAGATGCGCAATGGTGTGGCAGAGGCTTTGGGTGTTAGTTCCTATGGCAAGAGTGGAACGGCAAAGTTCCTCGACGGTGGTGTTAAGGCTGGTATGACTTATAACTTGGGTGCAGGTAACACCGTTGCATTAGGTGCCGGCTATGAACTTCGTGCACCACAGGCACAGGCGGTCTTCGTATCTCCTGAGGTAAACAACGACTTTGTTCATAACTTGAAGAACGAACGTGTCTTCAGTGCTGAACTGGGTTACAGCTTCCAGACCTCATGGTTGAAGGCAAACGTCAGTGGTTACTTTACCCACATGGATCATGTGACCGAATGGCAAAACTTCTTCTACGATGATATCAATTCCTTCTCATATGTTTCTATGACCAATATCAAGAAACAGTACTATGGCGTTGAGTTGGGAGCTCGTATCAAACTGACATCCGACCTCGACCTGAAGGCAATCGGAACATGGAGCGAAGCTAAGAATACCAATAATGCCGACGTGGTTTACATGAACTCCACTGAAGGAAAATATTATGGTGACATAGTATATAATAAGAACATGCGCGAGGCAGGTACACCACTCACTGCTCTGAGTCTCGGACTGAGCTACCACAAGAGTGGATGGTATATCGACCTCAATGGTAACTACTATGATCGCATCTATCTGAGCTATTCACCCAGCTACCGCTACGGATCAACGCTGGAGAACCGTCAGAAGATGTATGAAAACAGCGGCATAGCTGCAGAACAGGTGTTTACTACTAATGCCAATGGCGATAAAGTGCTTCTGGGCGATGCCATCGCACAGCAGAAAGGTAAGGGTGGTTTCATGCTCGACCTCTCCATCGGCAAGAGCATCCGTCTGCGTCATGGACGTCAGTTGTCGGTTAACTTTATGGTGACCAACCTGCTGAACAATACGAAGCTGGTGACCGGTGGTTACGAGCAAAGTCGAAGCAACTACTCAGTGAACACTACTTCGGGTGAGGTGGGTAATGCACGTGTCTATAAGTTCGACCGCAACCCGATGAAGTTCTATGCCTATGGTATCAACGGTATGTTGAATCTTACTTACAGGTTCTAATTGATGATGGATAATTGAAAATTGATAATAATGATTACCGATATGAAAAAGAATATATTATCCAGAGTAAACAGAATGGTCAGTGCAGCAGTTCCCCTCTGCCTCTTTGCACTCACTGCCGTTTTGGCAGCTGCGTGCGTCAACGATAGCGAATGGGACCAGCCCAGCACTCAGACAGGATTGGATGCATACGGCAACAAATACATTGAAGTAACCAACCTGAAGTCCATTGCCGAGGTAAAGGCACTCTTTAGCAGTGAGATAAATAACAACAGCTTGCGCCAGGTGAAAGAGCCCATGCAGATACGTGGCGTCGTCATTGGTAACGACGAGGGTGGCAACATCTACAACTCTATCTACATTCAGGACAACACAGGCGCCATCGCCATTAGTATTTCCCAGTCAGGACTCTATGGAGCCTTCGGCATTGGTCAGTGCGTACTGGTAGAGCTGAACGGTCTCTATGTCGGTGGCTACGGTAAACAGCCACAGATAGGTACTACCTATACTAATCCTAACCGTGCAGATGCAACACCACAGGTAGGACGTATGAGCCGTTATCAGTGGATGGAACACTATCGTCTGCTCTCGTCGAGCGATGGTTGGATGGACGGCATCTTCGTCAATCCTATAGAGTGTAAGTGGAACCTGAATAGCCTGGACATTGCCCAGTATTGCGGACGACTCATCACACTGAAGGGTGTGGAACTGTCGGAAGCTAATGGCGTTGCAGTCTTTGCACCCAGCGACGGCAGTGTGACACTGACGGCTAACTGTGCCAATCGTATCATAGAAGGTGTTAGTAATGTTGTACTGCGTACCAGTACATATGCAGACTTTGCCAATCAGGTGTTACCAACAGGACGTGTTGACATTACGGGTGTAGCTACGCGTTATAATGACACATGGCAGTTGCTCATGCGTACAGCCAATGATATTAAGGAATCAACAACCGAGGCGCCTCCTACAGCAGAACCGAAGGGTGAAGGCACACAGAATAATCCGTTCAACGTTGCTGCCGTTTCTGAATATACGCGTAAGTTGGCAGCCAATGCCCAGTCGCCTAAGGATGTCTATACTGTAGGTTATATTGTCAAAGTCTCTGATATTGACACATCAGGAAACTTTGGTAATGCTACTTATCTGATTTCCGACTATGCTGACGGTTCTACAGGAACATTCCAAATCTACCGTGGCTATGGACTGAACGGACAGAAGTTCAATGCTCCTGGCGCTACCCTTATCAAGGAGGGCGACAAAGTGCTCATCAAGGGTAAGGTAACCAACTATCAGGGCAATACCCCACAGTATGCACAGGGCAGTTCCATCGTCACTATCAATTAACATTCTCCAATAACGACAAATAAAAAACGATAAACAATATGAAAAAACTATCTAATTATCTGATTGTGTTGGCTCTCATGGCTTTCACATTCACCAGCTGCGAGGATGTTCCCTCACCATTCGGGGATATCGTCAAGCCGGAAAGCAACAGTGGCGTTGTCATTGAACCATCTGGTTCAGGCACCGAGGCTGATCCCTATAACGTGGCAGCCGTCCTCGAGTTTGTCACCGGTCTGGGAGCTGACGTGCAGTCCGACAAGGAAGTCTATATCAAAGGTTATTGCACTGAGGCAACCGACATCTCTACTCAGTACAAGAATGCAACATTCGTGATGTCCGACACCCCCGATGGCGGCAATAAGTTTACCGTCTATCGTGCAAAAGGACTTGGTGGCGATGACATCACCGATGCTAATCTTGTAAAGGTTGGCGACGTGGTGGTTGTTTGTGGTAAGGTTGTCAACTACAAAGGCAACACTCCTGAGACTGTTCAGGGTGCAGCCTACATCGTTTCTGTCAATGGCACAGGCGGTGGCAGCACACCAACACCAGACACAGAGACCATTGGTACGAAGGAGGCTCCTATCAGCACTTCTGAGGCTCTGACACAGATAAACGCTTTGGAAGACGGAGGCAAGAGCAAAGCCAAGGCATACGTCAAGGGTAAAATAGTAAAGATTGCCACCAATGCAGAGAATTTTGCTAAATATGGCAACATTAACTACTGGATTTCTGACGACGGTACCGAGACCAATCAGGTTCAGGTATATGCCGGTGATGGTCTTAATGGTGATAAATTCTCATCTTTGGATGACATAGCTGCAGGCGACGAGGTCGTTGTCTTCGGTACGTTGTACAAATATGTCAACAAGAGTGGACAGGCAACTCCAGAAATAGAAGGAAGCTATCTCGTTAGCCTGACAAAAGGACAGGGAGGCGGCGGTGACACGCCTGTAACTCCTACTGATGGTAACGGAACGTTGGAAAACCCGCTTACTGTTGCCCAGGCCCTGACGAAGGCAGGTGCACTTCCTGAAATACAGAAAGCTAACGAAGCCAACGCCAACAATTCTATTGCCGATGCTGTTGTAAAGGGTGTTATCACTAATGTGAAGAGCATTGATACTGGTCAGTATGGTAATGCGGAATACACCATTGCCGACGCTGCTGGTTCTACCTCTACGCTGTTGGTTTATCGTGGCTATAGCCTTGGTGGCGAGAAGTTCACTAAGTCCGATGAGATAAAGGAGAACGACGTGGTTATCATTCAGGGTACTATCGTCAACTTCAAAGGCACCTTGGAGTTTACGTCTGGCAGTAAGATTCTGTCACTGAATGGCAATACATCAGGTGGTGGCGGTGGTGATACACCGAGTGACAATCCTTCTACAGCAACATCACTGCAGAATGGGGACTTCGAAACTTGGGCTAATGGCCTGCCTTCTTTCTGGAAGTCTGCTTCAACAGCCAGCTCAGCTAACTTGTCTCAGAGTACCGATGCTCATGGTGGCAGCTATTCTGTTAAGGTAGCAGGCGACGAAGGAAGTAACAAGCGATTGGCAAGTCAGGAGATTACACTGGCAGCCGGCAACTATACTTTCACGTTCTATGCCAAAGCAACGACAGGTGATAAAGCACAGGTTCGTCCTGGCTATGTTCCTGTTACTAATGGTAGTGCAGGTAGCTATGCTTATGGTGACTATGCTGACATCAACAACAATGGTTGGACAAAGGTTTCTTACGATTTCAAACTGGATTCTGAAAAGACCGTTTGTCTGGTTGTTATGAACCCGAAGGCATCAAGTTATTCGTCAGGTAAAGACGTGCTCATTGATGATGCGACATTGACAAAGAAATAATGTATCTATAATTTTAAGGGGCTGCAACCAACCGGTAGCAGCCCCTTTTTTATTATCATTTACTCTGTCTCGGCAGTAATTATTAATAGCATTTGTTGTTGTATTGCTCTCGACTTTGTGTAACTTTGAAGTCTTTTGGTCTTTCCTGAACAACTCCAAGAAAAAATGAAAGCGGTTTCATTGGCAAATTAATCCAAATTAAATGGCAAATTAATCCAATTAAAAAGGCAAATTAAACCAGTTAACTTTTTTCCTTGCCTAAAATGAATTAGAATCGCTTGCCGAATGCAATGTTGACGAAGGTCTTGAACAGTATCTTTGCATCGAACCACCAAGAGCGATGCTCCAGATAGTAAAGGTCAAGCTCCAGGCGACGCAGCATCTTTTCCATCGTGTCCGTATAGCCGTTATACAACGTGGCATACGACGTGACGCCAGGACGAATCTGGTACAGATAGACATAACGACGGTCATGCTGTAGAATCTGGTCGATATAGAACTTTCTTTCAGGACGTGGACCAATGAATGCCATGTCACCCTTAAACACGTTCCACAACTGTGGCAATTCGTCAAGATGGTGGTTGCGTAGGAATTTACCTACTTTCGTCATACGTGTCTCGTTTTCGTGCTGATAGAGAGCTGGTCCGTCCTTCTCGGCATCCACTACCATGCTCCGGAACTTATAGATATAGAATGGGCGTCCGAAGCGTCCTATACGCTCTTGTTTGAAGATGGCAGGTCCGCCATCCTCTTGTTTAACGGCAATATAGCAGATGAGGAAGAGGGGAGAAAAGACAATCAGACAAATAGCAGCCAGGATCATGTCTCCGATGCGCTTGATGTTGCGCTCTATCTCGTTCATCCCGTCGCTAATGAATCGTGGGTTGTCTTTATCTTTGTTTGATTTGTATTTAGGAGTAATGTTTTCTTCCATAAGCAATATGCCTTTGCATATTTAACGCATTATTTTGCTGTTTATTGCGCGTGGCTTCATAAATTCTAAATAATCAACTATTTTTTTCGACCTCTAACTTTTTTAGGTATTGCTTACTGTCTCTTTTGCGTTTCAGAACTTTGAGTGTGTAAGTAGGTAGAAAGCGGAGGAAGAAGTACAGGTAGGACTTCAGCCAGGTATAGCCAAAAACAGTCTCATAGACGTTGACATTATACTTCACTAAAGAAAATTTGTCACTGGAGACAGACTTGGGGCGCTGGCGATAATACGCCAATGGTTCTGTAAGACAGAAACATATTTGGCATTCCTTAAGAATATTCAAGAAGAGTGCCCAGTCCTGACGTTTACGGATTGCCGGCATGTAGAATTTATGTCCAAGACGCTTGATGTCATAGATGGCCGTCAGACAGCCAATCTTGTTGTCACGTTTCATCATTCCCAATGTCAGATGCTTAGGCGAGATGTTAATGCCTGTCACTTGGTTGTTTTCATCACAGATGAGGTATGATGAACTGCAGAGAGCACAGTCCTTGCGCGTCATGTGGGCTATCTGTTTCTCAAGTTTGTCGGGAAACCAGCGGTCATCACAGTCGCAGAAGGCAATGTATCGGCCTTTGGCCCGTTCTATTGACTTGTTGCGAGCAATACCGGGACCGCGGTTAGTTTCAAGGTACTCGACTTTTACACGTGAATCCTTTCTGGAATATTCTTCCAGAATGCTATGAGTGTTGTCTGTAGAACAATCGTCAGTGATAACAAGTTCAAGGTTAGTATAGGTTTGTGCGAGTATGCTCTCTATGCTGTCAGCAAGGTATTTGCTGGCATTGTAGGTAGGCATGATAACTGATACTAACTCTTGTCTCATAGTTCGCATTTACGCAAATCAGATGCAAAGTTACAAATAAATGAGCGAAAAAACAAATTAATTATGGCTTTATTACATAATAGAATAGCTGATTTCCCCATTAAGGCTTTTGCTTTTAATAGTTAGTTTGATTCTATATAGTTTCTTTCTTTTCCATGACTGCTGGATGACATAGTCTTCATGTACAATTTCTTCGATAGATGCAGATAACTGATTGGGACTAAAAGTAATGACGCCAGTATTTCTTCCATTATCGATAAGGATTTCACCCTCAGCAGTTTGTTTTGCGGTGCCACAACATATCAAGTTTAGTTCCGTTGCATTCTGATGGTTGTGAAGTTTGTAATGCTCTGTTATTGTTACATTCTTTCCGCGATTAAGACAAATAGTGCGTTGCCATTTCTTAACACCGGCATTGCTTGGATAAGCGTGGGCAATGTCGAATAATAGATAGGCTTTCTCGTTTGTTTCCTTGTATTTCAAATTCGTTGCCCGGTATGTTTTTCCTTCCTTTTGTTCACATCCGTTGATGGTGGGCACATTGTGGAAAGCAGACCGGCAGTTGAATAGCTCATACCGTTTATTGCTGAAGGTCTGGGCTGTATAGGTGCCTACGCCAATATCAATAATCAGAGGTTCGGCATCTTTATAAACAATGAAGTTACCTACATCGTTATGGTTATGTGATTCTCCATTATGTCCGCCTTTAGCAGCCACATATAGCCCTTTTTTGACATCATTATCATCTCTTGCCGTAAAAAGTTGAAGGAATGGCAACCAGACGTCTCGTATGTGTGGTTCTTCTGGCTTAATGCCTTTGATATGTGGATATTGGTGGAGGAAAAGGAGTTCTCGACTGAGGGTTGGGAAATTCCCAGATGCTTCGAAAAGAATGGATGGTGTCTCGAACACGTTATCGATAAGTGCCCTCCATAAAGCAAACTTTTGCAATGTTGAGTCGTTGGTGTAGAGTCCAAAAGGAAGTGATATGTTAGGATGTGTGGGCGTATTGGGCTGTGCATCGGAAAAATTGGCGAATTGTCGGTTTCCTACATATATGTTATAACAGAAAGCACCCATATTCTTCAGTTTAGGATCATCGGAAAGTGATAGTTGATAGTTTGTTGCCTTCCCTAACAAGTATAGACATTCAAAAAAGGAAGCGGCTGAACGATTCCAATACATAATGCCTTCATCGCAACTGCCATCATCAGGATAGTTGTCGTAGAAGATATCCAAACATTGTAGTATTTGACGGATGCCGTCTAGCTGCATTAGACGATTATCTTCACAAAAAAGAATGCAAGAAAGCCAGTTGGAGCAAATCCAGGGATTCCAATTGGTAGTACTCTTCTTCCATGTATATTTATTTGTTAGCGCAGGAATTAGAATGCGTCGTTGTATTTCTTTTTTCATATACTCGCTAATGCCAGGCTCTTGCTCGTTCAACTCATCATGAAGCATATATAATGTCCATGCAACAAGGTTGGCTGTTTCTGCACTAAATAACTCGACTACCTGATTATCTGCCTTAGGTAGAGATGTAGGATAGTGTGCTGGAACTCCCCACCAAATTTCTGAATTGAGTTGTTTAACTCCGTCAATAATACTTCCTATGAATCGTCCTTGATGCTCCATTATTTCTGCCATAACCAAACATGATAGTTTTTTACGCATGGCCATAAACCGGTTTTCAAAGTTCGTGCGGTTGCCATTTGATTTGTATTCAGCAAAGAGGGTTAATGGGATTGTATTCCATGGACGATCTATATATTTCTCTCCTAAATCAATATAGCTTTTTCGCATTTCCCACGGTATGGAATCTCTCCAAAAAACATGTTTGGCAGTGGGAATTGGAAAGAACTGAGCAGGGAAAATGAGATGTTTTGCAAGGAACGTGCTATCGCAAATAGTGGATAACTTGTTATAAGTCTGTCCAGCTGCTGACAGACAAATTGTTGCAGTTAGGATGATAGATATCAATAATCTCATTTTAATAGATTATGTGCTAGTACTTGAATGACGTTTTCTGGTTTGTAATTGTCTGCATAAAGAATACAATTCTCTTTCATATATAACAATCGCTCAGGATGTTGAGCTGTTTCAATTAGAATATCTCTGAGTGCATCAATATCATGAGTAGGAAAGAGTTTGCCTGTTTCACCTTCGATTACTAATTCTGGATTGGAATGCCAATCACTTGCAATGGTAGGAATACCAGCAGCAAGAGCATCAATGAGTGTTCCAGCAAATGCTTCTCCTTTGTAATAAGTTGGGAACAGAAGTGCAAAATAATCTTTCAAGACTTCAGTAGTTTTATTATATGGTATGATACCTTTATAGCTAATGGTCTCTGATTGATTGTGCATGAGATTGTCAAACCACTCTTTCTGTTCTATCTGTCCGTAAATGTCAAGTGTGAAAGTCGTTTTTCCTAATCTGGCATTGCACTCATTTACAGCCTTGACAGCATCCTCAATCCCCTTCTCTTTGATGACCCTAGAAAAAGTACATAGTTTATATGGAACAGATTGGGGATAGTGTAATTGCTCTTTTGATAGAATTGTTAGTGATTTGCAATTAGGCATCACATATACGTTCTTGAATTCAAGTTCCACTAATTCTTTTTGCATAGCAGAAGTTTCCACATAGATGCCATTGAAACGTTTAAGGCATGCTCTAAGAATTGGAAAACGTCTTGCGTAATTAGGCAACCATCCACCTATGACAACGTAATGCAGATGCCGATGAAAAAAAATATTCAGACAAACCAGCCAGGGGGTAATGAAATGTATTCCCTTATATGCAGGCATCATCACAATGTTTTTTCCATTCCTGAGTACTTTGAAAATGATTAAAGGCAAACGCATGAGGAATCTCCATCGGCCATGTGTGTCAGCCAAGCCAACTTCAGAAGCGCTTAACTGCCCCATTAACGCCTGTGAAATGATTATTGTCTTGATGGTTTGCCCGTTAGTTTCGTTCTTGCCAAAGGCAAAATGTCCTAATACAATAACTTTTTTCGTCATAGTTTGCATTTATCTATGGCATTGCGAATGGCATCCAAATAGCCATGACCAAATTTCAGATCGGGTTCAACATAGTTACCCTCTCCCCATTCGTTCCATGCTTTTAAGAATAGAATTTGGTGCTCTGCCTGTTTATTGGCAATAAGTCGCATAGCCTTCTCTACCGATACTTGGAATTTCTCGGGATTACTATTGATAAGAGGATCCGTCTTAATGCCTGCTCTTGGTGTCCTGTCCCACTGGGGCAACAAGGTGGGGTAGACATTCTCCCATCCATCTTCTGGCACATAGTAGTGGCGCATTACTTTGGCATAGTCATTGCGAAAAGATATTGGCAGGAATGTGTGATTGGCGGCAAAGTATAATGCTTTTTTCCATTTCCCCCCACAAATGGTCTGAGCCCGACCTAATCCTGCTGACATCACAGCATCGAATCCGAGATCTAACACTTCCTGATAACGTTCTGATGACTGATTGGCATCCCATAGTCTAATACTGCCGTCTTTCGTTGAACGTCCTGACGAGTTTTGGGTATATCCCACAAAGTGGATTCCTGACAGACCGTTTTCACGGGCTAATTGTTGCCATGTGTCGATAAAACTTCTGACTTCTGGAATCTTACGTGGTTCCCATACGGCAAAAAGCGGTTTCCCGTCAACAGTAATGTAGCGTTTGTCGTGGAAAGCAGGCAAAAGCGCATGAAAATGACGGATATGGTCATCATGTGAGTATTCCATTTTCATAATCATGGAATCTTTCTTCATCGATGACCCTTTTTTCCAAGTCTTGTTCGTCCAGTCGTGGTTAGCCCAACAGAGACAGAAGGGAAAATCGGGTTTCCCGCTTTGAAGTACCTCATTGAAGGGACGTTCCAGCAGCTGCTTACCGTTGCCGAACCAGTAGTGGTAGTAGCAGAAGCCTTCCAGGCCGGCCTCGCGTGCCAACTCAGCCTGCTGCTCACGTACTTCGGGCAGTCGCAGGTCGTAGAATCCCAGGTCGGCAGGGATACGGGGCTGATAATGTCCACGGAACAGTGGCCGTGCTTGTGCCACATTCGTCCACTCCGTGAATCCCTTTCCCCACCATTCGTCGTTCTCAGGGATGGGGTGATATTGTGGCAGGTAAAGTCCTATGATTCTTGGTTTCATGCTTCTTTCGTGTTGGTAAAAGGAATTTCCTCCATTCTAATCATGCTGAATCCCTTTATCTGCATGATAATAAGGTGCAACTCAGTTTCCCCAGCCAGTTTGTTGACCATTCGTCCCCCTGCGTATTGGAGAATTTGGCTCACAGCCTGTTCCCACTGTTTAGTAACCTCTGTTTCTGATGCGGTGGTGGGCAGATACTTCAGTTCTACGATGTAAGAATGGCGTATCATGGGGTAGCGCTTCAGGTCGGGCATGAGGAAGAAGTCACAATAGCCGTGGTTTAGTTCTACCTCTGGAGCCGTCAGATAATAAGGATTCAGCGACAGATATGCATTGAAGAACCCTTGTACGTTACGCTCTCCCTCTATAAGTTGACGTATGGCGGTATTCTGGCGGTAGTACTCTGCAAGGTGTTGCATCATAGGCTGCCAGTTGCCCTCAACGGCAGTCTGGTGGAAATCCATGTTCAGTTGCCATGTGTCAACATTGGCAATGTTTTGGTATTCCTCCAGCATATAGTCGTAATATTGTTTACGTACATTGTTGTTGGGAATGATCAGTTTGAGCATATTGCCTAAGTTTTCTCCTATAGTAAGCATGCCATAGTAGAACAGTAGGCTGACGAACTTCTCTGGTTTCGTGAGCTGCTCGGCAGGAAATGACTCTTCGATGTTTCCCAAGATATAGCCCTGTTCTGCAATCTTGTTGATAATGCCGGTGCGATAGCTTCCCGTACCGTCCAGGCGGATGAGTTTCTTCATCTTGCCATAGTCTGTGCGGGTATTAGGGTCTATCATCTGCTCTGGTGACTGCCCAAGGTTCACCAAGTGCTGCATATAATAGAGCACCATGTCGCAGTTGAACATCTTGGGATCTGCATCAAGAGAATACTTCGCAAAGCAATAATTGTCATACCAAGGCTTTATCTCGTCAATGATTTCCTTTTCTGTAGCAGAAATTTGCCCCGTGCCTTGATAGTAGCGTATCATTTCGCGCACATCGGTCTCAGAGAACCCCAGCATCATGTTGAATCGTGGGTCCATAGTGATGTTCGTTGCAATATTGTAGCCCGACGTGAGGTCGTCCATGGTGACAGGACTGACGCCGAGCATCAAAATGCGGTCGAACATACCCTTGTATTGCTTGAAAGTGTTACGATAGAATCCTGTAGCATGGGTCAGGGCATGATAGACGGCCTCCCCCTCTTCGTTAAGCACTGTATTTGTGAAGTTGTCATATTCGTCAATGACAAGATAGAGCCGTGCCCCGGTGTTTTTCGCCTCGGCATCAATGAAGTTCAGTTTCTGGTTGGCTTTCTTGATGTTTCGCACCCTTTCGGTAAATCCTTCAGGATAGCATTGGGCGTAGGTACTGGCAAAGGAGTCAAGCATGATTCCGCAGTAGGAGTCGAAATTGTCCTCCAGCTCGCTGTCTTTGCCGCCGATGCGTGAGAAGTCAAGGCGAAGAACTTGGTATTGACCTTTTTCTGGTGTTGGGTGCTCTTTGGCATAGAGACCGTCAAAGACGGTGTCGAACTCGTCCTGCCGTGCAAGATCGTAGTAGGCGCAGAGCATGTTGAGAAAAAGACTCTTGCCGAAACGTCGTGGACGAATGAGGAACAAGAAGTTTCCTGCCTGTTCTAACCGCTCTATATACATAGTTTTATCGACGTAGTACATATTATCACGTCTCACTTGCCTGAAATTGCTGATACCGTATGGGATTCGCTTCATTTGTTCAATTTTATGTTGTTGGATGCAAAGATATAACAAAATATTCGATCGGGCAAATTATACAAACATGTATTATCCTTTTTTGTGTAATTTAAGATTTCTCCATGTCCTCTATAGATCAGATACTGTAAATATTTCTTTTACCAATGCTTGCAAGTCATTTTGTTGGCGAAGTGATATCTCTGTATATCTCTGTGTGATTTGTTCTTTCCGGCAGTTTCGGTCGTTCAGTACTGTCTTGATGGCACGATACATGTCGGCAGGGTAAAGGGGTGAGAAATAGATACCAGCATCACCTAATATTTCAGGAATGCTTGTGACATTGGAAGCTATACAGGGCGTTCCGTGGCGTATAGCCTCTATTGGGGGGTAACCAAATCCTTCAAAAAAAGAACAGAAAATCAGAGCATATGCGTGTTGATATGCATGCTCAAGGTCTGAATCCGATAAGAATGGGATGTCAATATGTTGCGAATGAATACTATGACCGTATTTTGTCGTTAGCAGATACAGGTTGGGATAATCAGACAATAACCGTTTGAAAACCTTAATGAGCGTATGGGCATTCTTAAGTCTTCTATTGGCTGCCAGCATTAAAAGATATGTTTTTCCTCCTTTGATGATTTCCCTTAGTTCTTTATTCTCTATTTCGGGAAACACGGTAACCCTCCTGCTTGGTGAGTAGCAGATATGTATGTCCTTGCTTGCAAGGTGTGGAAAGTAGTAAGACAGGGCGTTACGTGAGTATTCTGATACAGTGAAGGCTATAGTGTTTGAGGCCGAATAGAGGGGTATGATGTGATTATAAAGCGCTTGCTGCTGGCGGTTGAAACGTCCGCTGATGACATTTATCATTCGCTTAGCCCAACGCCATTTGTTTTCTGAAGTCTTGTCGTGAATTATTAATTCTATATGATTGTCTTCTCGTTCAATATCCCAGATGTCATGTATGCCCATGACAACTTTACAGTGAATGTTATCAAGAGAATAATTTGCATAGAATTGTCCTATGGACATGAAGAAAGTGCTAATAGCATGCCGGTCAATATGCAGACTAAGTGGGGTCGTTGCCAAATCAAGTAGCTGTATGCCGTGCTCCTTAGCATACTCTTGGTAATTGTATTGCTTGCCTATTGGTTGCGATGAGTCGTAAACTGCAAATAGACAATCTTTAGAAGTTTTTTTTAGACAAACTTCATCACACACAGCCTTAGTAAAACTTGCCGCTCCACCTATACCTCCATTATGCTGAAATGGTATAAAGTCCAATAGAATATTCATAGTCTATAGCCAGTTTAAACCTATTATCTTTTCTTTCCTCCTTGAATGAATTATACTGGGTGAGTGCCCAATAAGCCAGAGTATTTCCCAAGTGAATGCCCCTATGCGATATTGATGGTTCCGAATATCCTTTGTGTAACAACGTATGAGTATTTTGAACCATCTCCAAAAACATTTTGGAAGACCTTGGTTGATATTGCATGCCTCTAAGATGATATCTCGCCTCAGACGTTTGCGGTTGAACGCTTCCGTGTTTCCTTGTAATTTCCGGTCATGATACATATGTGCATCTGGAACAAGTAGCGTTTTGACACCATGATACACCATGCGGTGATAGTAGTTGTTGTCCTCGCTATAATGGAAGAACAATGGATTGAATCCACCGATTTTTTTGATAAGAGATACAGGCATCAGCCAGCAAGCGGCACAAATTTCGCCAGATTCATAGCAAGGGGCTAACTCATGTCGAATTAGTAGGTCATCATTCATGAGATTGTTGGATTGCTTTAGTGAAAATCGAAACATCTCATCAATACGAGTTCCGTCACCATTGAGGTGTATTGGGGAAATCAGTGATTCTCCGTCGCTGACAGTTAGCATTTTCTCTATGGTATCGGGATCCACAGTAGCATCTTGATTGAGTAATAGTATATAGTCGGCCTGATGTTCTAAAGCATACTTCATGCCAAGATTGTTAGCTTGTCCGAAGCCGAGATTTCTCTCTTGTGGCATCCATACTGCATCGGTATAGTTTAAAGGGACGTATTCTCGTGTACCATCAGTCGAGCCGTTATCGATAATAATGGGAGTGGTTTTTACCGTACTTTTCGATAAACTTTCCATGCATCTATTATTCCAGTTTCGTTGCATGGCATTGTAGGTAACTATTATGGTGTATATCTTCATATCCTAAATGTATATTTGAACAGCATAGAAACTGTTGCTATTAACATTAGAGCTAAAGTGGTATAGTGGCCTACAAATGGCCATGCAAAGAGACCACGGGTGAAAAATGCAATGAGTATTATTAGTAAAAATGCTCGGTAGAATGTCATTTCCTGCCAATTATATCTAATGATTTGGGTGACAAATAACCATACAAAGAAAAATACGATATATCCGAACCAACCCAAATCAAGAAATACTTCCCCTCCAAAAGTGTCGAATACATTGACGATGATGTTTACAGATGCATGGATGTTTTCATAATGCTGAATAAGGTCAAAATCCTGATGGTTCATTATTTTATTAGTCAGTGGTAATACCCGACCTAATTGTAATGGGGCGTCTCCACCTTCGGAAATGACAGCGCAAAAGTTGTTGACATGTTGGCCTGCATAAGCGTATAATGATATCAGAGGGTCTACTTTACCACCTCTTCCGGAATCTTCTCCAAATCGAGATATGGTAATTATCAATAATTGTGTGATGATTATACCTCCAATTGCAATAGAGGCAATGGAAATTCCTTTTTTTAAGCGCGGTGAAAGATATTGGTAAAAGTATCCAAAGAGTAGGAAAAAGTCGAAAATCCAATAAATTAGAGCTGCTCGACCTGCAACGATAATAGATAGAATCGCTTGGACAATAGATGCCACAAGAAGTCCCAATCGGATGATGGCAGGGACCTTTGTAAATGTTTTAAGGTAGAACCAAAGGAATAAAGCCAGTGTAGGGAATGGGGCAGCCACGAATAATTGTGGTATCAACATAAGGTAGTTGCTCTCCCCATGCCCTCCTAATGAACGTAATGTGTCATTCTGCTTGTAAACGTCAACCATATCCATAATCAATGCTTCCTTAATGTCAGAAAGACTAGTAGCAATCATGATTAAAGAAGAGGCAATGAGTATGATGATTAAAATAAATAAAAAAAGTTGTTTATGTGATTCGTGCTTTTGTAGTTTTATACAGGATATATAGTGTATGGGTAGCAGTATTATCGTCCATTGAACACAATATAGTAAAATTGTAGGCAGTGTTACAGAATACTCATTGATACCATAATCCCCATAAACATCATTAATGTCAATGAGAATGGAGAAAAATGATATGGTAATCAATATGATAGTTGCTGCAATATCAAGATTAAAACATTTGTGCTTCATATAAAAATATGCAGCAAGCAAAATGAAATATATGAGTGGTATTAACAGCATGGTTTCTATGTAAGAATTGATTTTATATTCTTAATATTCCTCCACCCAAATAGGAGTGTTCTCGTTTGGCAAACAAACAAATGCCGGTAAGCTGGCACCAATGCATCAGCCAAATAGCCAGCGGCAATGTTGCTGGCAATAGACACAAAGGCTGCTGCCATGATGCCGTAGCGAGGTAACAGTAGATAGTTGAGTACAACACAAACAAGGCAACCGAAACCATCGCGAAGAATAGCCCATCGCTGTAATCCTTCGGTGACAATCATGGAGCCTGCTGTATTAGACAGCGCAACGCTGGCAGCCTTGAATGCCATGACCTGAAGCACGGCGACAGCTGGCAGGTAAGCTGGCCCGAAAGTATAGCGGATGAGCCAATAGGCCAATATGGAAACGATAGCAGATGTTGCCAATGACAGCCAAAACGAGAAATTCATGAATTGCTGAGCTTTTACTTTGTATTCCGCTACATCACGTTCTCTTGCTTTTACAAGTATTGGCGTTATGGTTTGTGCCAGTATCATAGGCAAAAACACCAAGACTTCGGTGAATCTTGCTGCTACAGAAAAGAAGCCGACGGCACTTTTGTCAATCATGCTGCCAATCATCACTTGGTCGATACGCTGGTAGATGATGACAGCAGCATTGGTCAGTAGTAGTGGGAAAGACTCTTTTAACAGAAATCTTGCATAATCACGGTCAAAATGCCATTCTCTCAGTGAGCCAATTTTTGTGCGGTATGCCATCAAATAGCCGGTGCCTAACAACACGAAGTCAAACATGTAGGCAGTGATAAACCATGTCAGATTAGCGTGAAGAAACAGAAGTATCAGTTTAATAATGATACTTATGACGCTCCGACTTATTTCTGCCTTGACAACATATTCGTTCTGTACAATGGCTGTAAAATAATTGCGGATGACAATCAGTGAATTAAGAACAACAACCAGAGAGTAAATGGCTATCAATAGTGTCGTGTAGAGGTCTGCCTCCATCAACCATGAGGTAAGGATTGCTAAGACGATGAAGCAACAGCCGAAGAAAAGTTTCAGAAAGAATGCCGTACCGATAATTGTTGTGTAAGGTTTTTGCCCGCGTGCCTCTTCCCGTATTTCTATGGAGTCAAGTCCGAAGAGCGCAAATGTCTGGAAAAGGAAAACGTAGCTGATGACATAGTTCATCAGTCCATATTGTTCTGGCCCAAGGTAGCGTGCGACAATAATACCAACCAGTAGTCCGCTACACAGATTTACAATCTTTCCTAATACGGCCCAAAACAAGTTCTGAACAATAGCTTCTTTCGTCTCTGAAAGATGCAGCTTGCTGGTGATATGTTGTAATACTTTCATGGACAAAAGATGAAGTGAACCCTAAAAAGCAAAGTGAAGGTCTTTCCTTACCAAATAGAATGCTGTGCCAATAAAAGTAAGGATCAACATGCCTGCTACAAACAACATGCGTTTCGGGCCTGCTGGTTTTACGGGTACTGCAGCACCTTTAACGACGGTGAAGGCTGGAGTGCGTTCCTGTACTTTTGCCATGGCAGCTTGTAGTTGGGTGTTCATAGTGCTATAAGCATTGAACTTCAACTGCATGTCATTCTCCAAATCGTCGCGTTTGGAACGATAGCTTTCAAGCACGATGTCCATGTTCGCATCGGCGTAACTGCCATAACGCTGACGGGCCTTTTCGTATTCCTGCTTTGTTTCTGCGGTCAACTTTTTGTAATACTCAACATCTATTCGTGCTTTGTTTGTTCTATAATCAGTGATGAAGTCTTGAAGACGGGTCATGATGGAGTCTCCCAAGGTCTTGCAGACAAGTGCATCTTGTGCCTTTGTATTAATAGTGATGACGCCTGTCTTCTTGTCAATGCTGATAGTAACATTATTCCTAACGCTTCCAGCAATCTCGTCTTCTTCTTTTGATAAATAATAGGGATTGGTCTTTGACGATTTTCTCTTTGTGTCGTCTTGTGGCATCAGGCTCTTCAGCCAGTCTATGGGGTATTTCCACCAGGCTTTTTTCTGGTGTTTCTTCAAGTAGTCATGGTAGGTTGCATTTATTTCACCGTCAATGCTTTTTACTCGGATGTCGAACAGACCAACAATGAATTTGTTGTCTTCCATCAAGTCGGGATAGAGTAGGGGAGAAATGGCATCGCTGGTCTGCATCTCCGACAGGTCAAAACCGAACGATGCGGCAATAGACCCAAGTGTTCCTCCGCCCATGGAGTTCTCCAACTCAGGTGCTAACTTCACGTCAGTGGTGTAATAGCGTGGTATGCTCAGTATATAGACGCACGACAGCACGAAGGCGATGGGGAGGGTCTTGTAAAAGAGCTTCCTGTTCTTCCAAATCTTCTGGGCCACCACCCTCAGGTCGATGACCTCCGGTCTCTTCTTTGTTTCTTCCATAGTTGATATTGTTTACTTCAGCAGGTTTGCTATCGTGGCTATCATCGTCGCTATTGAGGCCGTGCCACTGCCGATAGACATAATCTCCTGTACCGTCATGCGGTTACGCAGCGGCTTGCTCGGTACTACAATCTCACAGCCAGGCAATATCTTCGTGCCGTGCTTCATGCGTGCCACCGTGCCGTTCATGTATATGATGTATGTGTGTCCCTTCTTCGCACGGTTGCCCCATCCACCTGCTTGGTTGATGTAGTATTTTGCACTCTTACCTTCACGGTATGCCACGGTGTTGGGGTACATCACGTCACCGCTAATCTTCACTGTGTTGCTGTATTCCGGTACAATGATGCGGTCACCCTCCCTCAGCACGATGTCCTCGTCACCTCCAGGATGCTCCATCGCTTGGTCTAAGTGTATGCCCACCCAGTAGGTGTTACCCAGGTCAAGCTTCGAAATGTCCAAAGTGTCACGGTCACCGCTCTGTGCCTGAACCATCTTCAGCACAGTCTGCATGCGAAGACGCTCGTCGGGTGTGATGCGGCGCTCCAGTCGTGCACCTTGTGCATACGCCGTTGATGTCAGTCCGCCCGTCTGTCGAATGATGTCGCTCAGTCGCTGGTTCTTCTTGCTCAACGTGTAGGTGCCTTCGAAGTTTACCTCACCCTCCACTCTTACGTTCTGCTGCTTCGTGTAGCCCGGACTGGTTCTTACATATACCTCGTCGAAAGGCATCAGTTTGAAACATGGTTCGCCGTCAATCACAAAACCGTCCTTCAGAGCAAATGAGAACGTGTGGGCAATGGTGTCCGAAGCTGAAGTTGCCCTCGCATCCTTCAGTCGTCGTGCCACGTCAACCTTTACTATCGATGCAGCGTCAGTTAGTCCGCCTGCCTGTAGCACGAAGTCCTCCAGTGTCTCGTTCTCTGCATATTTATATACGCCCGGGTTCCTCACTTCGCCGTGGATGGTCAGCGTCTGCTCCTCCTGCATATCCTGCTTGCTCGGCACGAAGAGCACATCCTCGTTTCGTAGTGGTATGTCAGCTGTCGTACCAGCCAGGATGCCTTGCAAGTCAACCGAAACCACTTCCAGCGTCCTGTCCGCCTTCATGCGGTGCAGTATGGCATGCGGAGTAAATGCCTCTTCTGTCACACCCTCTGCCGTCTCCACCAACTGGCGTACACTCTGAATGTCGCCGCCCACCTGGTACATGCCAGGGCGGAATACGGCACCTTTTACCTCTACCATGTTCGAGTAACGGGGTAGGATAGAGTCAACGCTCACTGAGTCCTCGTCGCTCACAGGGAAACGTGCCAAGTCAAACTCACTGATGTTATAAACCGAGTATTGTGTGCCGGCCTTGCGTACTATCCTTACTGATTTCCTGTAGGCATCACCCGTGAATCCGCCTGCGTAGTTGATCAGCGCACCCACGCTCTCCGTCTTCTTCATCTCGTAGTACATCGGTCGCTTCACCTTACCCGTTATGTTCACCAGGTTCTCGTATGGGCCAACAATAATCATGTCATTGTCCGTCAGTCTGACATTGCCCGACTGGTTGCCGTTCAGAATATAGTCATATACATCGACCGTCGAAATCAGTCTGTTGTTCCTATAAACCTTAATATTACGCAGCGTACCGATGTCGCTGATGCCCCCAGCCATGTACAGTGCATTGAACACCGTTGAGAAGGCCGACAGCGTATAAGTGCCTGGCACGTTTACCTCACCCATCACGTTCACGATGATGGTCTTCGTCTGTCCTACGGTCAGTCTGATTCTCGAGTCTTGGTAACGGGCACCCAACTGCGAACGCAATCTGGCATTAGCCTGCTCCACAGTCAGTCCGCTTACGCTCACAGGTCCGAAGCCGTCAATCTGAATTGTGCCGTCAGGCGACACTGTCGATTGTATCGACTTATGCGATGCACCCCACACGTCAATGTTTACTGCATCGCCAGGTCCTAACGTATAGTTTTGGGGCGTGGCAATATTCATCGGCGGCTCAAATGTCAGATTCCTGTTGTTGAAGATGTCCCGTCCGAAGACACGCTTGCGGTTCCTGTCCAAAATCTCCTGTTCCATCCTTAGACGGTCAGCCTCCAGCGAGTCTGGCATGATGCCGTTCATTTCTCTCTGCATGGCCATGTATTCCGGGTCATTCTCGTCGTATGTGTTTTGGCGGCGCACCGTCGGGTCGTTACCTCTGCGGAACGTTGTGCTGTTCGGGTCCGTCACCGATGGAGTGTTGTTCTGCCTCAGTCGGTTGCTGTTCGGATCCGTGGTAATGTTCACAGCCCCCAGTCCGCTGCCGTTCTGCTGTTCATACTTCTTTCTGATACGTTGCAACTGCTGAATGTTCACACCCCGTTGCATCAGCTTCGTCACAATCTGTTGCTGACTGACACCCTGCTGACGCTGTTCCAAGTAAAACTCCATGACCTGTTGGTCGGTCATCGACTGAGCCATCGCTGTCGTCACCATGGCCAGGAACATCCAAAGAGAGATAATATATCGTTTCATTTCGTCACAATTATATACAATAATACATCATATAAACCCCTTTTTTGCGGAATTATTGCCACCAGAAGCGCTTTTTTTCAAAAATATTTTGCCATGTCCGTCAAACTTCGTACTTTTGCCGCCACAAACGCGCCATTTGGCATGTACGTTCCGACATTCTGGGGATGACTGGATTTGACGGCGAGACGAAATGGTACGTAAGCACGCGGAGTGACGGCTGTGTTCTCCATAATCAAGTCGGTCGGAAAATTAATTGGCAACAACAAGTATGCTCTCGCTGCTTAATCGAAGCACAGTAGATTACGAGCTTAATTCCGCTACCAGGTAGTGGAACGAGACGTCACTCCGAGGATGTTGTTCCGAATCCGGAGATCCAGTGGCGCAGGTTAAATCGGAAATAGCTCTCGTAGGCCCCGCTATGTGAGTGAAGCTTCTGGGGATAAGGTGCCGGTTGGTGGTCCAGGTCTTGCCGTCACACGAAAATCAAGTCTGGAATAAGCGTGTAGAAAGCGTATGGTTTCCTTGTGCGGACGAGGGTTCGACTCCCTCCATCTCCACAAATTCAATTGACAATTGATAATTGA
>Ga0247610_10001669_pt1 | contig 27098 bp, 25 predicted proteins | sample 174DNAGHGhighgp2_FD_193483 | JGI IMG/M metagenome (GOLD analysis project Ga0247610, IMG submission 193483) | Sheep rumen microbial communities from Palmerston North, Manawatu-Wanganui, New Zealand - 1742 DNA GHGhigh gp2 | ecosystem: Host-associated > Mammals > Digestive system > Stomach > Rumen...
TTTTAATGATTTATATGGTCAAACTATTGGTGATATGATTTTGATTGAAATGGTATCTATTGTTAAAAATACTCTTGGTGACAGGGGAGCAATTTCTAGAATTGGTGGAGATAGATTCCTTGTTTTATTTGAAATGTCAGATGACTATGATTTGGTACATGAATATTTATTCGAGCTTAAGCAGGCTATGCAAAAGTTATCATCAAAGGTTGATGATAGCATGGTTATTACAGTTACAATTGGATGTTCTAGATATCCATTTGACGGTTCTGATTATGAACTTCTTTTAAAGAAGAGCCAAAAGGCTCTTGTTAGAGGAAAAAATAAAGGAAGAGATTGTTTTATTATTTATCTTTTAGATAAGTGTGGAGAGGTTTCAATTGATGATAAGATAGATGATATTAAGAAGATAGAAAATATTTCTGCTAAGAATAATTTGTATTCTATGATTACAGATGTTAATAAAACATTATCAGATGATAAAGATTTTGATGAGTCTATTAATAAGGCTATAAGTCTTGTTGGAAGTTATTTATATGTTGATAGAATATCTATAGCACGTGTTAATATTAAAACTCATAAAATAATGAAGCATCATGCATGGTTTAGTCCTAAAATCACCGTAAGGTATGATGCGTATTGTGTTGATGAAATTGTGCCTATTTGGGCAGAAGCGCTTGGAAGCAAGAATTTTATTAAGGTTGATGATATTAAAGCATACCCTGATTCATATAAGCTTAAGAGCCTTTTTGCAGTAGATCATACAACAGCATCTCTAGCATTTGAGCTTGTTGTAAATGGAAGATCTTATGGTATTATTAGATTTGATATGACTACAGGTGTTAGACACTGGCAATCTGAGGATTTCCAAATATTAATGCTTATATCAGAACTATTAGCATCACATCTACAAAAGAATTATTTAAAAGAAACAAATTATAATACATTGTATTTAGATCCTAAATATGGATGCAATAATTTTAGTAAGCTATTCCTTGATGCTGGAGAATATTTATTAAAGTCAGAAGCTTCATTATTCTCAGTTATGGAATTTGATATTAAAAATATTATTAGCTATCGTTCTATAATTGGAGAGAAGAGAATGATAGAGTTTGTTAATGGAATAGTTAGTAAGATTTTGCTATATAAGGACATATTGTATGGTAAGAAGAGCGATGGTGCTTTTATAATTTTCTTTAAGGGAAATGATAAAAAGATTATATCTAATCTATATAATGATGTATCAAGATATGTGGAGGAGTTTTCTTTAAAATATCATTTTAATAGGCTTATTGTTACTGCAGGTGCATACCTTGCTAATAATGATGATAGACTTGTTGATGCTATGAACAACGCAAATTTTGCAAGAATCTACAATAAGGATGATAAATTATTATTTTATTCAGATGAAATAATTCATGAGATTGAATCTAAAAATGAAATGATTTTAAGAATTGATGAAGCTATTGCGAATGATGAATTCCTATTATATCTTCAGCCTAAGATTTCAACTAAGACTGGAAAGCTTATTGGAGCAGAGGCTTTAACAAGATGGAATTATAAAAATGAGAAGATTTTATATCCAGATGAGTTTATTAATCTTTTTGAGGAGCAGGGTATTATTGAAAAACTTGATTTTAGGGTTTTTGAAAATACATGTAGATATCAAAGAAGATTACTTGATATGGGAAAAGATATAGTTCCTATTTCTGTAAATGTATCAAGATATGTCTCTGATTTTGAAGAATATATTAAGAAGCTTGAAGAGATTAGAAGTAGGTATAATGTAGATTGTAAGTATATTGAGCTTGAAATTACAGAGGGTATGTGCTATGAAAATACTATGTATATTTCAGCATTTATTGATGTCTTGCATAATCTTGGATATAGTGTATCCCTAGATGATTTTGGTTCAGGATATTCTAATTTAGTATCAATGACTAAAATTCATTTTGATACAATTAAGTTCGATAAATCATTCTGTATGGACTTATCAAACTCTAATGTAAGAATTATGCTTTTAAAGCTAATTGAATTAATTAAAACAATGAATATTTCTACAATTTGTGAAGGTGTTGAAACTAAGGAAAATGTAGAATATTTAGCAAGTATTGGCTGCGATTATATTCAAGGATATTATTACTCAAAGCCAATATCATCAGATGATTTTGAAAAAAAGTATTTTAATTAATAAGGGAGGCCTTTATGGAAGATTTAGATTTAAGTGAAATAAAATATTTTGAAGGTATTGATACAAGATATGTAATTGATTCTTTAACACATGTAATATCAAGAGAATATATAGAGATGCTAGCTAAGAAAATGCTAGATGAGAAAATCCCATTTACATTAATGATTTTAGACCTTGATAATTTTAAACAGATAAATGATTCATTTGGTCATTCATCTGGAGACTTTATATTAAAAAATATAGGTGAAGGATTAAAAGATGTATGTAAGAAAGAAGCATATGTTGGAAGATATGGTGGGGATGAGTTCTTACTTTTAATTCCAAATAAGACTTCTTATAATGATGTTCATCATTTCCTTGAGAGCTTATATTTTAGAAATTCTGTATTTAGAAGATATTATAATGATGGATTAAGAGATATTTATGTAACTGCGACACTTGGTTGTGCATCTTTCCCTGATAATGCGTCTGATTTTAAATCATTATTCGATATGGCAGATAAGGCCTTATATAGAGGTAAGGTTAAGGGAAGAAATTGCTATATCATTTATGTCGAGTCAAAGCATAAGGATATTGTTATTCATGAGAAGGTTGAAAGATCTTTAATTGAAAGATTTAATTCAGCTAAAAGAGTTTATGAAATCTATAAGAATTATGATAAGAAGATTAAATATACAATGGATTTCTTATATTCAGAGCTTCATTGTGCAGGTGCATATTTCTTAACACCAAATCATGAGCTTATTTCTAATGCTAAGGATGACCCTGAATATACAGGTATTGTATTTGAACCGCATTTAGAACTTTTACTTGATGGAGATAGATTTTTCTATGATTCTCCATTAACTAAGTATAAGGCAAAGGATAAGGCATTAGCTGATTTTTGTAATGAAAAGCTTATACATGCTTTAATGATAGCTAAGGTTGGATCTAGAGATAAAAACTATGGATACATTATGGTTTATGAGAAGGCTATTACAAGAATTTGGCAGGAAAGTGAAGTAGCCTTATTAATGTATGTTTCTTCATTACTTGAAAATGAACTTAAGGATTTAGAGACAAAATAATATAATTAATGATAGGAGTAGGTGGTACTACCATCTACTCCTTTATTAGTATCTATAGGAATGATTGATAGTTAAAATTTGTATTTATAATTAATATAAAGTATAATAGAAGAAATCGGAGGTGATTTGCTTGGATTTCTTAAATATGTCAGCTAATGAGCTTCTTTCAATTTTTTATATATGGGGAAATGTAGTTTCCTTGATTTTGTGCTGTATGCTTTTTTTTAAGAATCAAAAGAACAAGCAAACACAGGCTCTATATTTTAATTTAATTGTATTATCTCTAGGTATTTATTTTATAGGAGACGGATTTTGGGCATTATCATATTTTGATATTATTCCTAATGCTTCAGTTTGGATTAAGGTCGCAAGAATTATTTATTACGGGGCAGCAGGATTTTTAGGATATTTTTGGTTTATTTATGTAGAGATTGTTTTAGGGTCTTCATTTGTATACAAAAGAAAAAGAAGAGTCCTTTTTTATGCACCTGTTATTATTTCTTTTTTAAATACATTATTTTTGTGCTTGTGCTTTGACCCATCTAAAAAAAATATAAATGGATATTCTACAGGCTTTTGCTTAGTAATTATTCCTATTATCTTTGTTATTGTTGCAGGTATTCATGTCCTTATTAAAAGAACTACAATTACTGATAGAGGATTAAAGCTTAGATATAGGAATCTTGGAGTTTGGCCTATAGTTATAATATTTGTATCAATTCTTCAATTATTTATTGCAGAGCTTCCTATATTTTGCTTTGGTTCAATTATTATTGTAGTAGCATTATATGTCTATAATCAGGATTCAATGATTTTTACAGATCCTCTTACTGGAATTAATAATCGTAATATGCTTAATAGATATGTACAAGATGGATTAAGCAAGGATGATACATATTATGTAATGATGATTGATATTGATAAGTTTAAGTCAATTAATGATACATATGGACATCTTGAAGGAGATAGAGCTTTAAAATGTATGGCCTCTCTTTTAAAAAGAGAATCAGCTAAAAATGGAGATTTCCTTGCAAGATATGGTGGAGATGAGTTTGTAATTATAGTTAAAGCAGAATCAGATATGGATGTTATTAAGCTTTCAAACTCAATTAAGGATGCGGCTAAATCAATTAAGGATGAGCTGGGATATGAGTTTACAGCTTCTGTTGGATATGCAAAGCTTTTATCAAATGATAATATTGAGGATGCAATACATAGAGCAGATCAAAGCCTATATGAGGCAAAAGAGGTAGCTCATGCTAAGGGATTAAGGTGATATTTTGAAGAAATATATTTGTTATCAAATATTCCTTACTATTGCCTATATCGCTCTTATATTTTTGTTTTGCTATATGTGCTTACAATCAGGAGGAGATTCTTCAAATACCTCTAAGGTAATAGCTGAAGGGATTGCTGATGCACAGGAAACTATAACAGGTAAAGAGGTTGTAGTCGATGATGAGTATATAATGATTACAAGAAAGATTCTTGGACATTTTGGTTATTTCATGGTGCTAGGTATAGTTTCAGCATTACTTTACCTATCTCTTTATACATTAAAGCCTTTTTATAGGATATCAATACATTATGTATCTGGTATTTTCTTTGCTTTAGTTTCAGAGTTCATGCTAGAGGCTAGTGCTGATGGAAGAGCGCCTTCATTTAAAGATGTATTAATTGATTCCCTAGGATTTATAAGTTTGTCTACATTTATAGTTATTATATGGGCTACAAGAAGGCAAAACAATAATCAAATGTAAAAAATTACACTTAAGTTGTCAAGTGTAATTTTTTTGTTATATTATTGAACTATTTGAGTATTAAATCTTCTGATTGATAATGTAACATTTAGGTTTCCATTACGTTCTCTTATTTTATCAATGAACTCATGTTGATTAATACCATTTTTAAGAGTTATAACATAGTTTAACTCAAACATTGTACCAAACTCTGTAGATTTAATTGATTTTAGGTTATATACCTTGCAAGAATCAGTTAAGATATCATCAAATAGATTATCAAAGTTTAATTGCTCAGGAACGATAATTTTTAATGTCATTTCTTTTATTGATGGAGCATTAAACTTTGTAATTGTTACTACTATTATGGCGATAGCCATTATAATAAGTATTAATGCTGCATAAAGTATATATCCTAGTCCATTTATGAATCCAAGGATTATTGTCATTGATAGGAATGCAAGATCTGATATATCATGCTGTGTTGAACGGAAGCGAGTTAATGCTAAAACTCCTGCAAATCCAAATGCCATAGTTGTTCTTGTTGAAGATTCATTTAATCCTATAACCCTTGATAGCATTACAATTCCTGCTATAGCTACTGGATATATTATAAGGCTTAGTGGAATATCTGTAGAGTATCCTGAGCTTCTTTTAAAATATTTATAAATTATTGCAAGGATTAGTCCATATACTAGTGATAATCCTAAGCAAATTATTGAGGCTCCTATTTCTAAATCTGTGTCTAATATTGTGTCAAATGCTTGAAGTAACATGCTTATACATCCTTTCGTGTCGTGTTTTTAAAATCTGTACCATATTTTGAAAATGATCCTGGCTTAGCTCCTATTTCTGACAAGGCATTCGCAAACCATAGTGGCATTCCATAGCCTACCTTTACCTCCATTACATAATAACCGTCTGGAAGAAGAGGTGTTTCATGATAGTCATTATCAAATGAAAAATCATCACGTCTTGAATAAAGGTCATTATCAAATGTTAATCTAAACTCAGAATCATCCTTATCAAAGTAAGCTGTTCTTTGGTAGGATATAAAGCTTTTTGGTATTGGCTCATAGAGCTTAAATAGATATTTCATCTCATGAAGTATTTGAGTTTCAAGTGCTGTCTTGTTTTCTGGAATAATACCTTTTATTGTGAAATCATGGAGCTCATTTTTTGTCATACCGACTCTTCTTTTATAAACAACTCCATTATATTTTCTTTTAATTTCAAGATAATATTTATCTTTTCCATCCCAATATTCACCATATTTTCTTATTCTAAGCTTTTCCTTATATATTGGTTTATCAGTTGATATTCTAGCTAAATCATTATTTATAGTATCTAGGTAAATATTTCTAATAAGGTATGGCTTTTCTTTGCAGTATTCATCCTTTTTCATATGCGATGATATTAGAGCTACAAGTCTATCATGCTGCTGTTGGGATAGAATGTATTTTTTTTCGTGTCTTCTAAATGTTTCTGCCATATCTCTCACCACCTTACAGCTTTAGTATACAAATAAAGTTTCAATAAAATTTCGATTAAATGTGTGAAATTTTGTAAAGAAATGGTAAAATAGGTAGGTGTTATATAGGATGGGATTATATGAATGATTTTATTTATGGATTAAGAAAGGGTCTTCCAATAGGATTAGGATATTTTGCTGTATCTTTTTCATTTGGTGTAAGTGCTGTATCATATGGTATTACACCACTTGCTTCAATTATAATTAGTGCGACAAATCTTTCTAGCGCAGGACAGCTTGCTGGTGTAAGGCTTATATTTGAGCATGCGTCATATATTGAACTCTTTTTAACAGTCCTTTTAATTAATATAAGGTATGCGTTAATGTCTATATCATTATCACAAAAGATACAGCCAGATATGCCACTATATCAAAGAGCAGTAGTAGGCTTTGGTATAACTGATGAGATTTACGCCTTATCTATTACTGAGGTTAGAAAGGTTACCTTTAGGTATATGATCGGATTAATCCTCCTTCCTTTTTTAGGCTGGACTCTTGGTACAGTTGCAGGAGTATATCTTACAGATATTATGCCTATAAAACTTATTAATGCGATGGGTATTGCATTATATGCTATGTTTATTGCAATTATTGTTCCAGATGCAAAAAAGAATTACAAGATTGCTCTTGTAATCCTTATTGCAATTATAATATCATGTATCTTTTATTATGTTCCTTATATTAAAAATATTGGACTTGGATTTAAGATTATTATATCTACATCTATTGCATCTCTTATTGGTGCCTTCCTTTTTCCAATTGAGGATAATAAAAAGGAAGAGGATAAGGAGGATGATTTGGAATGTATACAATAATTTGCATTTTAATTATGATTCTTGTAACCTACATTCCAAGAGCCTTACCTATTTGCTTTATACATAAGAAAATTGAGAATGTATATGTTAAATCATTTCTATTTTATGTCCCATATGCAGTGCTTGCATCTTTGACATTTCCATTTATTTTCTATTTTATAGATAATATATGGATAGCTTTAATAGGAACTATAACTGCAATCCTATTATCGCTTTTTAATCAAAAACTTATAGTAGTAGCACTTGTATCAGTGCTCGTTGTTTATGGACTACAATTTATATTATAATTTTGTTATAATAGTTTTGTATTAGGAGATTATATTATGCGATTAGCACATTTTTTTGGAAAAAGAACAATTAAAACAGCTTTAGCTATTGGTCTTGGTATGCTTTTATATATAGCATTAAAGTCACTTGATGTTATTATTAAGATTGATGGAACATCTCTTTATAAAAGAGATAGTGGATTTAGGTTTAGTGATTTTTATTCTCCATTCTTTGCAGGAATTGCGGCCGCATATTCACTATATCCTTCAAAGAAGGAAAGTATAGCTCAAGCTAAAAATAGAGTAGTGGCTTCATTTCTTGGTGGTGTTATAGGTATAATACTTACTATTTCATATGGCCTTATAGGAGTTATTTTTGATAGTGATTTCTTTGAGTGGCCTAACCTAGGAGACACATATAGTTTAAGTCAGTATATAATTCCATATATTTTAATTTTCATTTTTATAATGGTAGTTATTGCGGTTGGTAATTTGATTAATAAGAAGAGTGCGATATTTGTTGGAGTTTTAACATTTATATCTGTTACAATTAATCCAATGGGAATGATAGTTTCAAGATATGATGATACTGCAATGTTTTTAGGAGAGGCAGTATTTGGAATTAATAGAATTCTTTCAACTATTGTTGGAGTGTTTATTGCGCTTGCGGTTAATTCATTTAGACTTCCACATAAGGTTAAAAATAAGGATATTTTATTTGTTGTTGGTATGGAAGAGGCAATTAAGGATGGTACAATGGAATTTGAGGGATTCTTTAAATATAAGTTAAAGGATTTCACTTATAGAAATATTCCACTATCTTTATATACAACATATACACCTATGACATTTATGACTATGCTTACGGATGTAGATCTTACAAGTCCTGTAATATGTATGTCAGGAGCAGCATTATATGATAGTGTTAAGGATGATTATGTTTATACTTGTCCTTTAAGAGATGAGGATTCAAGAGCTCTTGCTGTTGAACTAGCTTCAATGGGCATTGTACCATTTAAGAATACAATAGTTGATGATACATTATTTATAACAACCTATGACCTAAATTATAAATATAATAAATTATATTATGAAGCAAGGCTTGATATGCCATTCTGCAATGTTTATCATAAGGATTTATTTGATGAAAATATTTTGTATTATCTTATAATTGATGAGTTGGATGAGCTTTTAAAGATAAAAGAAAAGTTTGATAGTAGATATTATTGTGTAATTACAGAAATACTTGATAGCTTTAATAAAGACCATAAGCTATTTTATCTAAAGATTTATAATAAGAATGTAGAAATGATGTATGGTATTGCAGAATATGCCGCAAGATGTGGATATAGAATAGCATCGCTTACATCAGATAAGGTCGCAAATCATCTACTTGATGTTTCAGATATTAAGGCTACATTTGAAATGAATGTTGATAAATACGATGGTAAAATAGATCTTGCGATAAAGAACAATTCATATAGCACATTATTTAAGTCTATTGATAAGATATATTATAGTAAGGAGTATAAGAAGTAATGAAAAAGGCTGAGTTTATAGTTTCACTTACACTTTTAATAATTAATGCGATAGCTTTAATAGCACTTGCTATTGCAATACATTATAACCATAATATAGCTTTGTCTATTATTGCAGGTGTTATAGCTTTTATTGAGGTAGGATTAATACTTACAATATTTAATTTCTATGAAAATTATAAGAATAGTAAATAGATAATACGGGTTACCTAGGTAACCCTTTTTTTAAATGTATTGATATTTGATTTGAATGTGGTATAATATAGTTGATAACTAAAAAGTTATCACGAAAGGAAGGGGCACAAGATGTTTATTATATAAAAATATAAAACAGCAAACGGAAAGTGCCCACTAGATGATTTTTTAAATGAATTAAAAAAATCAGGAAATAATAATGATTTATATAAGATACAAGATTATGTAATAAAATTAGAAGAGCTTGGTAATCAAATATTAACAAATAGTAATTGGGCTAAAGTTTTAGATGATGGTATATGTGAATTGCGACCAAATAAAAATCGTATAATTTATTTTTATTGTTCTAATAATGGTCACTATATCTTGTTACATGGATTTAAGAAAAAGACTAATAAGACTCCACAAAATGAGATTGAAAAAGCTAAAAAAGAAGCAGCCGATTATGAGAGGAGATATAAAAATGAAAAATAACAGCTTTGATTTATTTGAAGATTTAAATCTAACAGAAGACGAGAGAAAGGTATTTGATTCAAGAAGAGAAACATCTACTATAATTGCAAAAATCATAAAACGAAGAATGGATTTGAAAATGTCACAAAGAGATTTAGCTATTAAAACCGGTATTAAGCAACCTATGATTGCAAGAATTGAAAATGGGGATTCTGTGCCAAGAATTGATACATTAATAAGAATAGCAAATGAGCTAAATCTTAAAATTGGGTTTGAAAAAAATGATGTTATTTTGTGGAATGTTTGTCCTAATAATCAAAAAATTGAGAAAATTGATTATTCTATCAAACCTACTACGAATGCTGAGACTTATTCAATTAACAGTGGTTCTATGATTATCAGCTAGGAGGATTGTATGAATTATAGATTATTAAATATAACAACAAAGAGGCTTGAGTTCATAAATAGAGCAAAAGAAGGAATTAATTATGAACTAAAGCCAAAAGTAACTAAAAAAATAATTGTTAGTGATAATTCAATTTACGAGTTACATATGTTTTTTAGGGTAACTAGTGATATAGTAGATAATACTGCTCCTTTTGAAATGAACTTAGAAATTGCAGGATTATTTGAATTAGTGGATGGTGAAACAAAAGATATTGATAGCTTTATGAATAATAATGCTGTAAGCATAATTTTTCCTTATTTACGAAGCATAATATCTAATGTAATGTCTTCTATGATGTTGCCACCTATTATACTGCCAATAGTAGATGCTAGGAGTATCGAGCAGGAAAATGATTAAAATTATAGGGCTACCTAGTGGCAACCCGTTTTTAATGGTATATAAAGAGGATTAACCTATTGGCTAATCCATATTCTTTAGTATTTCAACTATTCCAGTTTGAGTGTGATATAAGGCAGGAATAATTTTGGCTTTATCCTTATCTTTCTGTAATAGTGGTGAAGTTTTTATTTTTTCTACTGAATTGTATGTGTTTTTAATAGTAGCCTTTAATGGATTTTTAACCCTACCAATGGCTTTTTGAATTTCTTTAGTAATTTCTCCTATATAATGGTCATGAGATCCTTCAAGTGCCGCATGTACTGCACCGCATGATGTATGTCCCATTACAAGTACTAGCTCTATACCTAGGTGTTCAATTGCATATTCGATTGAACCTAGTGCGAAATCACCTATTACATTTCCAGCGAGCCTTATAACAAATAAGTCACCTAGCCCCTTCATAAATATATTTTCAGGTATAACTCTAGAGTCACTACAGCAGATTATTACAGCAAATGGATTTTGTCCATGATGGTGTAGGTGAACTCTTTTTTCATGTGATATATCTCCATGATGGTTTGTTTTGGCATTAATATAATCATTATTACCTTCTATTAACCATTCTAAAGCCTTTGATGCAGGTATTTTTTTATTCATTAAATCCACTCCTTTAATAAGATTATATCTTATTTTTTCTTTTTTATATATACCCTAAAAGCAAAGTGTGGTAAAATGATTGTGCGAATGGAGGTGCTGTAAATGGAAGAAAGAGATTTTGTCCAAGAAATAAAGGATATATTAGATTCCAAAACATTAACTGAAGAAGAAAAAAGGGAAAAGCTTTTACAGTACCATGAAAGTGATATAGCGGATCTTATCGATGATATGGATGAGACTGAGCGTCATGAGATTTTTAAAATTCTTGGTAATGAGGCTGCCGGAGATGTATTACTACACACTGAAGATATTGGTGATGTCTTAGATGATTTAGCTCCAAGTGAGGCTGCAGATATCATCGAGCAAATGGATGCTGATGATGCCATTGACGTCTTAGATGAGCTAGATGAGGATACTAAGGAAGAAATTGTATCCCTAATGGATAAGGAAGCTGTTGAGGATATCAAGGATATCATCAAGTATGATGATGATATGATTGGATCTGAGATGACTAATAACTATATTACTATTAGTGAGGATGATTCAATTAAGGGTGCAATGAAGAAGGTTGTTTCTCAGGCTGATGAGAATGACAATGTTACAAATATTTATGTTGTAGATGAAAAGGATCATTTGTTAGGAATGGTAGAGCTTCGTGATTTAATTATCGCAAGAGCAGGAGATTCCATTTCATCTATTATGAAAACAAATTATCCATCATTTAAGGCTACAACACTAATAAGTGATTGTATTAATGATTTGAAGGAATATAAGCTTGATACATACCCAATTGTTGATGACAATAATGTCTTACTTGGTGTAATTACACAGGATGACGTTACAGAGATTGCGGATGCAGAGATGTCTGAGGATTATGCTAAACTAGCCGGATTAACATCAGATGAGGAACAGGATGAGAGTGTATTTATTTCTGTTAAGAAAAGAATTCCTTGGCTTTTAATTCTTTTAGTATTAGGTCTTGTTCAAGCATTTACTATGTCAGGGTTTGAGCATGTAGTAGCTACACTACCTATTATTGTATTTTTCCAAACATTAGTACTTGATATGGCAGGTAATAGTGGTACACAAAGCCTTGCCGTAACAATTAGACTTGTAAGTACTAATGAGCTTACGAAGAAGCATGTAATAGTGGCTATATTAAAGGAAATTAGAGTAGGTTTTATTAATGGATTTATTCTTGGAGTATTATCATTTACATTTGTCCTATTATATTTATGGCTTACAAAAAATGGAGTTCAAACAGGTGCTGAATCATTCACATGGTCCGCAGCTATTAAGGGAGCTTCAATTGTAGGCGCATCACTTATTGTTGCGATGACTATTTCATCACTTATTGGAACGATTATGCCATTATTCTTTTATAAGATTAATATTGACCCAGCGGTTGCTTCAGGTCCATTTATTACAACAATAAATGATATTACAGCCCTACTTATTTATTATGGTCTTGCGGCTGCGTTATTTGAAATAGTATTTTAAAATAAGCCCCTTTGTAAGGGGTTTATAATATTCAATTATAAGAGGTGTACTTATGGAAGCAAATGAATTAGAAAGATTATCATATAATGCATCTATTCTAGAGGAGGAAGGAATACCTAATCCTTACGGACTATTTGCCGAGTTTGAATATTATAAAAGGGATGAAGGAGATATATTAGCTAGATTAACTGTAACAGCTATTATAAATGTTAGTAATCCTAAAGAAGCCTATAGGTTTAATGCGCCATATAGAGTACAGTATATCGTAGATAATGAAGAGACAAATGTTAATGATTATTTAATGATAAATGAGACTAATATTCAAAATAATTTATTAGAGCTTTTTTCATTTGAATATGACGAGGATGAGAAATATAATTTAGAGGTTAAGCTTTTTAAGGAAAGAATAAAATCAATTAATTAAATGATTTGACAAATAGCTTGTATATGGAGATTTTAGGAGGATATTATATGAGTGAGCTTTTAGCACCAGCAGGATCAATGGAAGCGTTGATTACAGCTATTCATAATGGAGCAGATGCTATCTATTTAGGTATGAATAGATTTGGAGCACGTGCATATGCTAATAATTTTACAATTGAACAATTAAAAGATGCTGTTAAATATGCTCATCTTAGAGGTGTTAAAATCTATGTTACTATGAATATAATAGTCTTTGATTATGAGCTTATGGATGCGTATAAGCAGGTTGATGAGCTATATTTAGCAGGTGTTGATGGACTTATTATTCAAGACCTTGCTATCTTCACATATGTAGTTGAGCATTATCCATCATTTGAGGCTCATTGCTCAACACAAATGGGTCTTGATGACTTAGATGGGGTTATGCTATTTAAGGAAATGGGGGCTGCACGTGTAGTATTATCACGTGAGGTACCTCAAACTGAGCTTCTTGAAATTAGAAAGAAATCTAAGATTCCAATGGAAATTTTTGTTCATGGTGCCCTTTGTGTATCATATAGTGGAAATTGTCTTTTATCAGGGCTTATTGGATATAGAAGTGGTAATAGAGGTAGATGTGTTGGAGCGTGTCGTAAGCAGTATCAGCTAGTTAATCTTACTAAGGATGAGATAATAGATAAATCATATATTCTATCTATGAAGGATTTAAGAACAGCTGATCATATAGATGAGCTAAGATTTGCGGATTCCTTAAAGATTGAGGGTCGTATGAAGGAGCCTTCATATGTCGCAAATGTCATAAGAATATATAGAGATGCGCTAGATGGTAAGGCTAATAAAGAGGAATTATCAAATCTTAATAAAACCTTCCAAAGAGGATTTACTAAGGGATATATCTTTGGTGAGGATAAGAAAAATATTACAAATGTGCTTAGACCAAATCATTTAGGTGAAGAGGTTGGATTTGTAAAAAGAAGAGTTAAGGGTGGATATGATATAGAGGTTAAGACTGAGATTAATCAGGGAGATATCATACGTATTGATCATAATAACACTGATATAATTCTTCCACTTGTAAAAATGTTTGATTTAAATGATAACCTTATAAGCTCTAGTAATAATAGATTTATTATTAAGATTAAAGAGGATGTTAATCCATTTGATAAGGTTTATAGAACAAAGGATACAAAATATGAGGAGATGCTTCTTAAAAGAAGTGAGATGGAATTTAGGAAGCTTCCTATAGATATTTCTATTTATGGAGCTGTAGGGTCTCCTTTATCAGTTCATGCACAATATAATGACACTATGATTTCATTTGAGACAGATTTTATATGCGATAAGGCATTAAAGAGTGCAACTGATGAGGCTCGTGCTAAGGCTCAAATAGAGAAGATGAATGATACAATCTATTATCTTCGTGATTTTAGCTTTTATGCAGAGGATGTTTATATTCCACTTAAGGAGCTTAATGAAATTAGAAGAAAGGCTGTTTCATTATTAAATGAGGAAAGATCAAAGGTTAATAGACCTGCAAGAATTGATTCTTTTAAATATATTAAGACTAAATATGATGATAAGCCACTTGAGCTTGCGGTATTCTGCAATACTTTAGAACAAAAAAATGCCGCATTGGCATGTGGTATTAAAACTATTTATTTTGATAATGTTGTAAGACGTAATCTTGCAACATATAAGGATTATGATGGAGAAATACTTGTAGGAGGATATGGAGGAGTTTATCATTATAAGGATAAGAATCCATTTGTTACAGATTTCTCTTTAAATGTTGTAAATTGGAAATCAGTATATACCTTAACAACACTTGGTGCTAAGAGGGTTACATTATCACATGAGATTAATCTTAGTGATATTAATGATTTATTAAGAGATTATAAGGAAAATACAGGCTCATTACCTAACCTTGAGATGATTGTATATGGTAAGGCTGACATGATGTTTACTAAATATTGCCCATTAAAGGTATATGGTCAGTGTGGACAATGTAAGAAGAATAAGTATGAGCTAAGAGATGAATATTCTAACTTCCCTATTATTTCACATGAGGATTGTACAACTACAATCCTTAATGGTAAGTCATTAAATCTTATAGATGACCTTGAAAGCATTAAGGGAGTTAATACATTCCGTATTAATCTTACTACTGAGGATTATAATGAATCTGTAAGAATTATTGAAATGTTTAAGGATAAGATTATAGATATGCATAAGACATCACTTTTCAATAAGGAAACAGATACAAGAGGACATTTTAATAAGGAAATCCTATAATTTGACTTTTAATTATTAAATGCTATAATAATTAGGTCATCGGAGGACATATAATTGGTTTATATTGTTGGATAAGATGCCACATAGAATGGGCTTATCCAACATTTTTATTTGAAGGAGGGATTTAAGTGAATAATACATTAAAAATATATATGAGATATCTTTTAGCAGCACTTGGGTCATCTCTTATACTAAGCATTTATACCTTTGTAGATTCTATTTGTATTGGTCAATATGAGAAAGAATTTGGCTCTGCCGCAGTAGCTGTATGTATGCCAGTATGGACCCTAATCTATTCAACAGGACTTTTATTTGCGATTGGTGGAGCCACACTTATGATGGCTGAGCGTGGAAGAGGTAAGATTGATAAGGGAAATGCTTATTTTACATTAAGCTTTATTCTTGGTATTATTGCCTCTGTGCTTTTAACAATTATTTTTATAATTTTTCAGGAGCCATTATTAACCTTATTTGGTGCTAAAAATAATGAGGTATTAAAGCTTGCGAAGGATTATACCTTCTATATGAAAATAGCATTACCCTTTTATTTAATGTCACAATATATGGTTGTAATGATTAGAAATGATGGGGACCCAAGCCTTGCTATGGTATCCGTTCTTTTAGGTGGAGTTATAAATAGTATATTAGATATTATATTTGTTTTTAATTTAGATATGGGAATAAGTGGGGCAGGTCTTGGTACGATGTTTGGTCAAATAGCTACAGCTGTAATACCTGCAATCCATTTCTTTAAAAAGAGTAATAATTTAAGATTTGTGAAGGTTTATGGGATAGCCCATAAATCTATTAAAATATTAAAGATTGGTATATCATCATTTATTCTAGATATTTGTATGGGAATTACAATTATATTATTCAATAATCAAATTGATAGATATGCCCCAAATGATGAGGTTATAGCTACAGGAGCTATATATGGAGCTATTTGTAATTCTGTAGTACTTATTCAAGGATTTGGGTATGCGATTGGTCAAGCCTCAGAACCACTTTTATCAAAGTCAATTGGTGAAAGAAATATGGCAAATGTTAAAAAATATAAAAGATATGGAATAATTTCTAGTATAGTATTAGCTTTATTATCATTTGCTATAATGGCTTTAATACCAGAGATTCTATTAAAAATGCTTGCGGATGCAGAGGAAGGATCTATTACACTAAATATTGGTGTAAAAATATTAAGAACATATTTTGTGGCATTTTTATTTATGCCACTAAATATAGTTTTTATTTATTATTTTAATTCAATACTAAAACCAAAGGAGGCATTTATATTATCTATTTGCCGTGGTATAGGATTCCCGCTTTTTTTACTTTTAATATTACCTGCAATAAATTTTAGCCTTATTTGGCTAATGCCACTTATTAGTGAGGCTCTTGTTTTAATGATAGCGATTATTATGAATATATTTAGCAACAAAAGCAATGAAATTGAATATGAGAATGTAAAATAACTTTTAAAATGTTGTATAATTTAATTAGTAGGTGCAATTTATGTATAATATATTAGTAGCAGGTCTTGTTATATCACTTGATTTATGCTATGAGAGTGATTTTGTTAACTCTTATAAATATAAAACAGAGCTTGATGCAGATTATTATATCTCATCAAGGCTTGTAGATGATATAAAAGAGCCTTTTGGACAATTAATTTATGAAACTAAATATTATAAAAAATATGATATGAATGGTCATATCATACAGGTTCAATATCTAGATGGTAGGCTTATTGGAAGTATTGATTATTATAAGAATAGTATAATGATTAATATTATATATCATAACAGCGTATCTGAATATGTTATGAGTCAATATGGGCTTTCGTATATACTTAGTAAAAATGATGCGATTATTATGCATGGTTCATCTATTGTATATAATAATTTAGGTATCATGTTTACAGCTAAATCTGGTACTGGTAAATCAACACATAGAGGGTTATGGGAAAGGTTTAGTGATGCGATAGTTTTAAATGATGATAAGAATATATTAAGGCTTGAGGGAAATGATGTTATTTTATATTCATCACCTTGGAGCGGAAAGCATAAGCTTGATAATAATATATCCCATAGGCTTGATGCGATTGTGTTTTTATATCAGGATAAAACAAATAGTATTAGAAGGCTTAAGGCTATGGAAGGATTTAAGTTGATGTTATCACAAATTGATTTTCCAAATGATGATAGTAAGCTTTTATGGGATAGGATTACAGATAGGCTTTTAGCACTTCCTATGTATTATCTTGGATGTAATATGGAGAAGGAAGCATTTGAGGTTTGTAGAGAAATGATTACAAAGGATTTAATGGATTAGTGGTTTTACCATTAATCCATTTTTTTGTTTGTTGCACTTTTGTTGCGTTTGCTTTGGTATAATTTATAATGTGGGAGGAGATAATCATGAATTTAAGAAATAAAAAATTATCTATGTTTGAGCAAATAATTTCATATTGCTTTATTGCTATTACAGCAATTTACTTCATTCTTCTTATTTTTGGAAGATGGATTTTTGGACTTAGCAGTAAGTTCTATCGTAGCTTTGATATTTTTTCAGGAGCAGGAGACTATTCTACTGGAATAAGAGTCGTTAGCTACACATTCTTTATTTTTGGAATTAGCTATGTAGTTAGATTTGTTATGAAGCTAATGCTTCCATTGTTTAAGAAGCTTAAGGGACTTCTTACAATTATTATTTCAATCATCAAATATGCTACAGTATTAGTATGGCTATTCTTTGTACTTTCATCATTTGGTGTTGATACATCTGTTATTCTAGCAGGTATTGGAATTGTATCTTTAATTGTAGGACTTGCAATTCAACCACTTTTAAGTGATATTATTGCAGGATTATTTATCGTGTTTGAGGATGTCTTCAATGTTGGAGATATCATTGTTGCCGATGGATTTAGAGGTACGGTTAAGGAAATTGGTATGAGACATACTCAAATTGAGGATGCAGGTGGTAATATTAAGGTTTTAAATAATTCAGATATTAGATCACTTGTTAATATGACTAACCAATTATCACTAGCTTCAATTGAGATGTGCATTGAATATGGTGAATCATTAGAAAGAGTAGAGGCTATTCTTAAAGAAAATCTTGAAAATATTAAGCAGGCTATTCCTGAAATTAAGGAAGGACCTTTCTATAAGGGAGTTTCAGCTTTAGCTGATTCATCAGTTAATTTAAAGTTCATTGCCAAGTGTGAGGAAACAGCTAAGTATCAGGTTGAAAGAGATATGAATAGACAATTTAAGCTTTTATTTGATAAGTATAATATTAATATTCCATTTCCGCAAATTGTTGTTAATGAGCCTGTTGAGTTTGAAAAGGCTACATCTAAGGATAAAAAGGCAGCTAATGATTTTGTTGAAAATCAAAAAGAGGCTGCAATGGGCTTAGAAGATACTAATGATAGGAACTAATTATGAATCTAGATGATAATAAGATTGATATTCAAAATGTAGATGGCGTTTTAAAGCTGGATGAGGATAATAGAAATCAGCTTGGAAACGAATCATTTACAGCGGAAGAGGAATATAGGGCAAAAGAGGATAATGATGATGCCTCTGAAGAAAACCTTAAGGATACTAAAAGGCAGAATGATAATAGAAGTAATACAGATATAAGTCAGGCTAGTAGTACTGTGTCTAGTGTTTCTAATCTATCAAGTGCTTTTTTAGGAACAATAGTATCAGTTGTATCAACTGTGGTTGTTGCGGCTGTGGCTATGGGTGCTATTCCTAAAATTTCATCGCTTAGTGTAACTAATTTCTTATCAAGAAGTACTGAATTAGGATTTGTTATAGAGACTAATGATAGCGATAAGGATTATACAATAGCTTTATATAATGATGATTATAGAAATGTAATTGAGCTTGATTCAAATACTGAGTATTTGTTTACTGAATTAACTCCAGATACAGTTTATTATCTAAGAATTACTGATGTAACTGACGGGGAGTCTAAGAAGGTATTTCAGGCTAATTATTTAACTAAAGAAAAGGATAAGTATAATGTTAGTGTTTATAATACTACGCAAACAGGAGATACTGTAGGCTTTGATGTTGATTATACTGGTAATAACATTGGCTTTGTTACTGTTGAGCTTTTTAATACATCTAATGAAAGATTCTATTTTTATGAGGGTGATATAAAAAAGCATTTTGATATTAAGCTTACTGAAGGTGTATTTATTGGAAAAATCTCAATTAATGGAAAATTAGTATTCTATGGTGAATACAACCTTGATATTAGTGGTGGAGAAAGTAGTGATCATCATTTCTCATTTGGATGGGATTATGATAGTGAGTATCATTGGAAGTTTTGTATGGATGAGGGATGCGATGAGACTAAGGATTATGCACCTCATGAATTTGAATTATATAATCAAACTGATGGATATTATTACTATAGCTGTAGTGTATGTGGTGCTACAAAGACAGAATATGATCCTGAAAATACTGATGATTTTGAATTTGAGACAAATGCATCAGGTGATGGTTTGATTTTCTCAAGATTTAAACTAGAAAATCATCGAGAATCATATCCTATTAATATAATACTTCCAAGTAGACATGATGGTCTTCTGGTTGTAGAGATTGGGTCTAATGCATTTGAAGGGGCCACAATTATTACAAGCCTTGTTTTATATCCTAGTGTTAAAAGGATTGATGATAATGCCTTTAATGGATTAACCGATCTTACAAATATAAGCTATTGTGGTACTATAAAGGAATGGCAATCAATTATTTTAGATAGTAATTGGAGAGCGGGTTCTGGTATAACATCAGTTTATTGTAATGATGGAGAGCTAGTTCTATAGGAATTATCAACTGCTATATATGTCAATTTAACTTTACATATTGTACATAGAGTGTTATAATAATTTGCGAGTAGAGGAGGGGAAAAATGATGGAAAAGCTACGTGCAAGAGATTATAGAAGAATGGCAGCTAATGCTTGTGCTACATTTAGTGGAACACTTGCAATACTTACATTACTATATTATGCAATTTCTGCAGTATTCAGTTATGTTGGATGCGGTATTGTTACATTTATCTTTGGTGGTACATTATATTTAGGATACCTACTTATTATTAAGAAGGCTATTTCTAATGTTGAACCAGAAGCAAGAGATTTATTCTCTGGATTTGGTAATAACCTTGGTGAATCAGTAGTGACATATGTATTACAAAATATTTATATTATCTTATGGACATTACTATTAATTATTCCAGGTATTATTAAATCATATTCATATGCTTGTGCATTGTACCTAATTGAGGATGAAGGATTAAGTGGTAATGCTGCTATAACAAGATCAAGAGAGATTATGAATGGGCATAAGTGGGAGCTATTCTGCTTACAATTAAGCTATATCGGATGGTTGATTCTTTGTTGTTTAACATTTGGTATTTTATTCTTATGGGTTGGTCCTAAGATGGAAGCTGCACAATATATGTTCTATAGACATATTACTGGTAAGGATCAAGTAGAAGAGGTTACTGAACAAGTAACAGAATAAAAAAATAGGTTTACTACCGATGTAGTAAACCTTTTTTCATGCTTATTATAAATCCTTACCAGTAAGCATCTTATATGCTTGCTTATACTTAGAAATTGTCTTATCTACAATGTCTTGTGGTAATGTCCAGTCATGCTTATTAGACTTTAACCAATCTCTTGCAAATTGCTTATCAAATGATGCTTGAGACTTTCCTACTTCATAAGAATCTGCAGGCCAGAATCTTGAAGAATCTGGTGTAAGCATCTCATCACCAATTACAATCTCACCATTTTCATTAATTCCAAACTCGAATTTAGTATCTGCAATAATGATTCCCTTAGTTAAAGCATAGTCTGCACATTTCTTGTAAATGGCAATTGTATAATCTCTAATCTTTGTTGCGTAATCAAGTCCATGACCTGGGAATTCTTTTTCTAATACGTCAATACTTTCTTCAAAGCTTATGTTCATATCATGGTCACCGATTTCAGCCTTAGTAGAAGGAGTGTAAATTGGTTGTGGAAGCTTTTCTGATTCCTTTAGTCCTTCAGGAAGTTTAATACCACATACAGTACCATTTTCCTTATAGCTTGCCCATCCAGAACCTGTAATATATCCTCTTACGATACACTCGATTGGAAGCATTGTAAGCTTCTTGCACATAAGAGTGCGTCCTTCAAATTTTTCATTTTGGAAGAATTTAGGCATATCAGCTGTATCAAATGATAGAACATGGTTCTTACAAATGTCCTTAGTAAAATCAAACCAGAATTTACTCATTTGAGTTAAAACCTTACCCTTATCAGTTACCATGTTATGTAAAATAACATCGAAGCAGCTGATTCTATCAGTCGCAACTAGAATTAGGCTATCACCATTATCATATATTTCTCTAACTTTACCTTCTTTAATAGGTTTCATATAATATCCTCACTTTTTATTAATATATTTTATATTATATAACTTTTCCCCTTAAGATAAAATCATAATAATAAAAAAAATAAAAATAATATATTATATTTTTTAATAAAATGATATTTATGTATGTTAAAATGATTAAAAAGGAGATGGTTCTATGAACTTTGGAATAATAGGATTAGGAAGAATTGCAAAAAAGTTTGCAAAAACTATAAATGAGATTGAAGGAAGTACTCTTTATGCAGTGGGTTCAAGAGATATAATAAAGGCAGAGGAATTTAAGAGGGAGTTTAATGCAAATGTTGCTTATGGATCATATGAGGAGCTATATGAGGATAAGAATATAGATTGTATCTATATAGCAACTCCAAATAGTATGCATTTTAAAAATGCTATGGATGCTCTTATGCATGGAAAGAATGTTATTTGTGAGAAACCATTTACTATAAATCCTTCTGAGGCTGAAGAATTATATAACTATGCAAAAGAGCATAATCTTTTTATTATGGAAGCTCTATGGATAGAATTCTTACCAGCATATAAAATGATTAAAGAGATAATTAAAAATGGTGAAATTGGTAATGTTAAAGAGGTTAGGGTATCTTATGGATTTAGTATCTCTCCTGATAGAAGAGAAAGAAAGTTTATATCATCCCTTGGTGGAGGAGCTTTGCTAGATATTGGTATTTATAATCTTGCATTAATTGATTTAATACTTGGCGGTATACCATTAAGTATTAATTCTTGTTATAGATTAAATGAGTATAATACTGATGAATGGAGTAGGGTAGAGCTAATTTATTCAAACGCAAAGGCCATAATGACTACAGCTATTGGCGAAGATTTAAAAAGAGAGGCCTATATTATTGGGGATAAGGGTATGATTTGTATTCCTGATTTCCAGCAAAACCAGGAATTTAGGGTAAATGATACTATATATTCATATCCATTTAGGATTAATGGATTTGAGTATCAAATAGAAGAGGCAATAAATTGTATTAATGAAAAAATGTGTGAATCAAATATATATGGGGCTAGTAATTCAATAAAGGTCCAAGAAATATTATTTGATATAAGAAAAAGCTTTAATTTAAAATTTGATTGTGAGGAATAGCCATGAAGAAGGAAATGGATTTATATGATAAGCATATTACCCTATATTATGATAGTTTAGATCATGTTATGCCAGTTATAGTTTTTAATGCAGATGATGAAAATATTTTTGAAATATATTCTAATATTAAAAGCATTTGTAAAATTGATTTCATATTTGCTGCAATATCAAACATAAATTGGAATAATGATATGTCACCATGGTTTATGGAAAAACTTTTTAAGGGTGGAGATGATTATCTTGGAGAGGCTGATAATTATATTATGAAGCTTACAAAGATAATTTTAAAAATTAATGAGGCAATAAATAATATGGCAGAAGAATATATACTTGCAGGATATTCACTTGCAGGATTATTTAGTGTTTATGCATTATATAAAACAAATATATTTACTAAGGCTGTATCATGTAGTGGTTCTTTTTGGTATCCAAATTTTTTAGAGTATATTCAAAACAATAAAATGATTGCTAAACCTAAAAGGATATATTTATCATTAGGTAATCTTGAATCTAATACAAAGAATAGCTTAATTAGAGAGGTTTATAATAAAACTATAGCTATAAAGAATCATTTTATAGCTTTAGGAATAGATACTTTATATGAGGAGAATGAAGGAAATCATTTTAAAGATGTTTCCTTAAGAATCGCTAAAGGTATTAAGGCTATTTTAGAATAATCACCTATTTGGTGATTTTTCATTATTAGCTATAAAAATATTATTAGGTAAAAGAATTATTTTAATGCCTTTGTGATTGAAGAATGAGGGTTGTTTTGAATAAAAAATGATTTGCGATTTTATATTGATGTTTTTTTGAATTTTTTGCGATTGCTTATCCCTTTTTTTGTGTATAAAATTATTTGTGATGGTGGTATAATATTTTTAATGATGATAATAGAAAAGGAAGGTTTTGTTTATGTCTATTACTATTTTAGATAACGCTTTACTTAAGCATAAGCTAACAAATATTCGTAGAAAGGAAACTAATACTAAGGATTTTTATCATAATGTGTCTGAGATTGCAGGGTTAATGACTTATGAGATTTCTAAGGATTTTCCTATTAAGAATGTAGAGATTGAGACTCCAATTTGTAAGTCAATGCAGCCAGAGCTTTCATGCGAGCTTGTGATTGTTCCAATTCTAAGAGCTGGTCTTGGAATGCTTGATGGTGTTAGAAGATTAATACCTACTGCCAAGGTTGGATTTATTGGTCTATATCGTGATGAGGAAACACATATGCCTCATGAGTATTTTGCAAAATTCCCATCAAATCTTGCGGATGAAAATACCATTGTTTTAGTTGTGGATCCAATGCTTGCTACAGGAGGATCTGCTGTAGCTGCTGTTGATATGCTTAAGAAGAGAGGGGTTAAGAATATAAGATTTGCTTGTATTGTTGCAGCTCCTGAAGGATTAAAGACTTTAAGTGAGGCTCATCCTGATATTGATATATTTGCAGCAGTATGTGATGAGAAGTTAAATGAGAATAAGTATATTGTTCCTGGTCTTGGAGACTGTGGAGATAGATTATTTGGAACTAAGTAGGAGATTTATATGCAAAAATTATTATATAACGTAAGTGATAAACCACCAGTTAGTAAGATTTTATTATTTGCAATGCAACAGCTATTAGCAATACTTGCTGCAACAATTGCTGTTCCAGCTATAGTTGGAAATGATATGAGCCAAAGTGCTGCCCTTTTTGGCGCAGGAGTTGGTACACTTGTTTATTTGTTTTTTACAAGATTTAAAAGCCCAGTATTTTTAGGGTCATCATTCGCATTCCTAGGTTCTATGTCTAGTGCCTTTGCAGGTGCAGTTTCTATGGAGGCAGGATATCTTGGATTATTAATAGGAGCAATTCTTGCAGGACTTGTTTATGTTGCTATTGCATTAATTGTTAAGCTTGCAGGTACAGCGTGGATTAATAAGGTAATGCCTGCAGTGGTCATAGGACCTACTGTTGCTATTATAGGATTATCACTTGCTGGTAATGCAGTAGGAGATTTATATCCTTCAGCTGAAGGCGCTCCTTATAGATATATTTGTCTTATATGTGGGCTTGTAACAATGTTTGTTACAATGGCTATATCTATTTTTACTAAAAGATTTTTAAAGGCTATTCCTTTTATAATTGGTATTCTTGCTGGATATTTATGTGCATTAATATTTACAGGAATTGGATATCAAATAGATAAAGATTCATTTAAACTCATTGATTTTACAACATTTAAGGATATGCAATGGGTGCCTGATTTTACATTTGTAAAGGCATTTAAAGGATTTAATGATTTTGATAGTACTAAGGACTTATTAGAATATTTTGGTACTGTTGCAGTAGCCTATATCCCTGTTGCTTTTGTGTGCTTTGCTGAGCATATAGCTGACCATAAGAATCTATCTACTGTAATCGATAGTGATTTACTTGAAAACCCAGGATTATCAAATACACTTCTTGGAGATGGAGTTGGGTCTATAGCAGGTGCATTCTTTGGTGGATGCCCTAATACAACATATGGTGAATCTGTTGGATGTGTTGCAATTTCAAGAAATGCATCTGTAATTACAATTTTTGCAACTGCAGTTCTTTGTATATTATTATCATTTGTGGCTCCATTTGTTACATTCCTTGCAACTATACCTTCATGTGTAATGGGAGGAGTTTGTATTATATTATATGGATTCATTGCTGTTTCAGGTTTAAAGATGATTCAAGGTGTTGATCTTGGAGATAATAGGAATCTATTTGTAGTATCAGTTATTTTAATTTGTGGAGTAGGTGGACTTGTTGTATCCTTTGGTAAGGTTACAATCACAGAGGTAGCTTGTGCCCTAATACTTGGAATTGTTACTAATATTATTTGTAATATAGGTAGAAATAAAGAAGATGTAAATACTTCAAAAAAATCTGAAGAAGAATCTTTTGATAAGGATGATAATGATTAATTTAACATTAAGATTATATAAAAAATAAAAGAACAGCTTCAGAACTAATAATTCTGGAGCTGTTTTAATATCTTTATGGTGTCTATGGTGTCCAATAATATTATAACGACAACATTCTGTAATCGATAAAAATGTAGAATTCTACAAAAGAGGCGATTAAAATGATTGAAAGAAATAATTATTTAGATAAACTGATCAAATCAAAAGAAAATGGTTTCCCTAAAGTTATTACTGGTATAAGAAGATGTGGTAAATCATATCTTCTTGAAGAAATATATAAACAGTATTTACTTAATAATGGAGTAAATGAAGAAAATATAATTATTATTGATCTTGATGATGAAGAAAATTATAATTATTATGATCCAATTAATCTATCTGATCATGTCATTGAGTTATGTGATGATAATAAAATGAATTATGTATTCATTGATGAAATACAAAACGTTGTTCCAATTATTAATCCAGTATTTACAAACGGTAAGCATGTGATAGCAAAACCAGAGGATGAAAATGTTATTACATTTGCCAAAATAGTATTAAGTTTATCAAAAAAGAAGAATATAGATATATATGTTACTTGCAGTAATTCGAAAATGCTGTCTACGGATGTTCAAACAGAATTTAGGGATAAAGCTACCAATATTAATGTTAATCCTCTTTCGTTTGATGAATATATGAATTATACTAACTTAGAAGAATATAGGGCAATAAATGAATATCTAACATACGGAGGAATGCCTCTAGCTGTTTTAAAAGATAAAGAGGAAGAAAAGAAAGAATACTTAATTAAACTTTTTGAAACAACCTATTTTAAAGATATTATTGAAAGATATAAATTTAGAAAAATTGAAGCGTTGGATGAATTATGCACATTATTATCAACCTGCGTTGGCACATTGATAAATTCAGAAAAACTTTCTAACACATACAAGAGTAAGACAAAAAATAAAATTGATTCTGAAACAGTAACATCATATATAAATGCGTTTAAGGATTCTCATATTATAAGAGAAGCAATGAGATATGATGTAAAAGGAAAAGAAATTATTACATCATTAAAAAAATATTATTTTATTGATACAGGTCTTAGAAATGCAAGACTTAATTTTTCTTTTGTAGATGAAGGTCAAATGCTTG
>Ga0247610_10001671_pt1 | contig 27074 bp, 26 predicted proteins | sample 174DNAGHGhighgp2_FD_193483 | JGI IMG/M metagenome (GOLD analysis project Ga0247610, IMG submission 193483) | Sheep rumen microbial communities from Palmerston North, Manawatu-Wanganui, New Zealand - 1742 DNA GHGhigh gp2 | ecosystem: Host-associated > Mammals > Digestive system > Stomach > Rumen...
TAGCCGCGGCCGTAGCAATATTGTGGACAGTCAAAAAGTCTCGCTTCGTAAAATAACTGAGGCGACGGAGCTGAGTTTTCACCTTATCCATAAGCATATTATACCGCAAAAGCTCCTCTTGCGCCCAGTGCCCTACAAGAGCGCAGCAGTCGTCCGGCCTGTCGTTACAGGCGGACGCTGCTTCTACTCGGCCGTAGCCTCCGTAGAGCTCTCGTAGAGCACTAGCCGCTCGAGGGGCTTTTGCCAATCATACTTATGCTTCGCAGAAATAAAAGTGCGTGCTAGGATTAGTATCACGGGCCCCGTGGATGACCCGTGGACGTTTTGCTAATGAAAGCTACTAGAGCCCGACTTCGCAGGGGCTTTCAGTAAACGGCGATGCTAGATAGCTAGAGGCCCCGTCGTTTGGAAAGGCTGGGAAGCACTATGAGCGTTAGATTAACAATCTTCCGTACGAGTGTGGAGCTAACCATCCGGTTGCCAAAGTTCAAAAAAGCCCGACGCTATTAAGCGAAGGGCAAACCCTCAGAGCAAGGTTTCTAGCGCCTTGCTACTGCGTCTTTATTATAGCAGAGTTGTGGTAAAATTAATAGGTGTGGGGGCATAGCTCAGTGGTTAGAGCAGTCGGCTCATAACCGATTGGTCCCTGGTTCAAGCCCAGGTGCCCCCACCAAGCATAAGCACAATAAAAGCCCAGTAGGGCTCTTTTTGTTATTATGTGTTTTATCTAATAAACGTTGCGCCCTTCTTTTCTAGCATTTGGAAGTATTTATCTTTCTTTTTCTCGAACATAGTTCCGATAGCTTTCGTATTCACGATAACTTTGAAACCATTTTCAATTGCACCAAGCGCAGTCAAAGCGACACAACCGCCGCCATCAACGCCTACTACTTCTACAGTGTCGATACCATTCTTCTGTAAGTATTCAAGCAGTTGTGGATTAGAAAAAGCATCGCCTTTGTATTTATCAAAAACCGCATTGCCTTTTTTGAGCAAATCTTCGGCTAATTCGGCGCCCTTGTCGCCATCAAATATTTGTACTGGTGCAAGTTTATTAATGAGGTTCTTCTTCATGAGATTGCGAATATAAACGACATTCTCATTGGCTTTTATTTCTTCATTAACTTTAGTAATAATATCACTGTCGTATTTAAAGAATTCTGCGTGGTTCTTACTGACACACGCTTCTTGCATATCAATTACAAGTAATGCTTTGCTCATTTTAAGTCGTCCTTTAGCTGATTATACCATTTAGCGTCAACTATTCTTCTGGTCCAAATTATCAAGAATGTCGGCCTGGATTATAGCTCTAACTTTGCGAACTAAGATTCGCCAGATTATATATAATTCGGCATTTTGGCCGATTTTTTAGTAGTAATTTTCTGTTAATACCCTAAACAATCTGGTCTAGTTGACTAGCAAGAAAGACTCTCAATATATTTGCTTCGAAAAGTCATTCATTCCTAAACTTATCTTCAGCTATATACACCTTTTCACCATTATCATAGATATGGGTTGACGTTCCTAAAACATTAAATCTTGCTTTGGAATTTTTAGGGTACATCCAAACTGATCCATGAAAACCGCCGTTTTCTTCGTCTTCTTCCCCAAGAAGCCAATACTTCCCTTCGTCTCTTATCACTTGGTTACCAGTATCTATTGCTTCTTTACATGCGTCTATGCACTCTTCTTCTGTTTTACCGACAATCGTCGCTAATTCTTCAACCGATACACTTTCAGGGTTTTTATGCTCCCAATATGAGTCATCATATATATCATGTATTTCTCTTTCTTGCGCATTATCATTGCTGAAGCTTTCGTGGTTTTTCATTGGATTCTTTCCTTTCTATACTACGTATTATATCATCTGTTCTGCTCAATAAACCACTGAGCGAATTGGTCGATGGCGTTTCCGTATTTGCTAGCTTTTTCAGCTTGGTCTTCGTCGCCAATTTCGGCGAGAGTGCGCGTGTCGCCTGCTGGAATATAGAAGAAATCGTGCCAGCGCCCGTCGTTGCCGCGTGGTTCTTTCGAGATGGTTCCGGTGCTGCCGCCACTAAAAACGACCGGCTCTTTGCCTGGCTCACAGAAAGCAAAGCAATGTTCGAGCTTAGCGTTGCGGTTTGGCTCGTCTTTTATGAGATCTAGGAATTTTTCGACGCCAATTTGCTTGTCGAAGTAGGCATTATAAGGACCAGGAAGCCGCCGAGCGCCTCGAGGTAGAGACCGGTATCAGACTTCAAACAAGGTTTGCCCAACTTGTCTGCTGCATATTTAACTGAAAACGCCGCAACTTCGGCGCAAGTTTTCGCCTGAATTTCATATATTTCAAAATCCGGATTCATTATTTCTATGTCTAATCCGTATTTATCCTTCAATACAATTTCGGCTTCGCGAAATTTATACTTATTCGTTGTTAGGTAAACGAGTTTGCTCATAGTTTCATTATACTATAAACCGACTTGGCTATGCTGCTTCTATTGACAAATATAGCTATGTGTGCTATAATAGTATTATTCTTGCCTCATAGGGAGGTTAGAAAAAATTTTGCCCTTTCGTGTATGCGTAAGGGAGATCTTTAAAGGAGGTTGCTCGTATGAGTAATAATTACAAAATCAAGAACGGACCTTGCAGAAGCGAACTTATCGATGCGTTTAAATACGCATACGATAAAAAGAGCCACGTCGTCATCGACTTCGATGTCGCGTGGTTCAATACGGTTTCCGAGGGAGACCCTAGGAACGCGTACAAGAGAATGCCGATATCCGATATTCGCATATCGGGCATCTCGTACGAGGACGGCTCCGGAAACAAGTTCAACCTTAATGGTTATTGTTTAGCTGTTACCGATTCGTTCAAAACGGCTTCGATGCCGAAGCCAAGGTCTTTCAAGGCGTTCTATGACGCCCAGACCCGAGAGGGCTGGATTGAATTCGAGCGGTAATCCCCTCTTTTGCCCGGACGCAAGTCCGGGCATTTTTTATGCCGCGAAGTTCTATGATATTATTGACGCATGAATATTTTGCAGATTGCAGTGATTGTAATAGTGTCTATAATTACAGTGGTTACCCTGCTCTTTTTGTTGCCTGGACTTACAGGCGCGCCATACGTACCAACGCTCAAGGCGAGCGTCGAAACTGCGCTCACGAAACTATATCCGATAAAGGCTGGAGACTTATTAATAGATCTTGGCGCGGGCGATGGCGTGGTGCTCTATACGGCGACGAAACACGGAGCGAAGGCGCTCGGGCTGGAAATTAATCCGATTCTAACATTAATTGCGAAGTGGCGCTTTCGTCGGAACAAAAATATCACAATGCGTTGTCGTAATTTTTATCATTATAGTTTTCCGAAAGAAACGACCGTGGTTTATGCTTTTGCCGTATCAATTCATATCGAAAAAATCCGCCATAAAATTGAGCGCGAAGCAACGCGCCTGGGAAAGCCGATTTATTTTATTTCTAATGCCTTTGACTTGAAGGATTTGAAGCCAGAAAAACAGCTCGATTCGTTTTATCTATACAAAATTGAGCCAGCTAAAATTTAACTTTTGTAATTTCGAGTTTCCTTAGCGAGAGCGTCTTTTGCTTATCGCCGAGTTTTATCGTGACTTGCTGGTCGCGGTCGTCATCGGAAATATTTGCTACTACCACCTCGTAGTTTTTGCCGACTTTTCGCGCGACGGCGGCGACTTGATCGGACAAAATTTCACAACGCACAACCTCACTGCCGGCTGGGAAAAGTTGCGAGAATTTCTTTAGCGCATCGTAGATTGGCGTTAGGATAAAATCGTCGCCAGCTTCATTCATAATCACCGGACTGGCACAAAAATTGCCGCAATAACTTGGTCCGCCCTGCCAGGATAAAAGCATATTCCAATCGAGCCAAGCACTGGCGCCGGTATTGATATCAGAAAGCAGCTCGCGATAGTACGGATTGGACGCGTTGGCCCAATTTTCTGGCACATAATCCGAGTGACCGCAACACATTTCGGAGCTAACTAGCATTATATCCGGATATTTCTGACGAACGGCCCACATTTTTTCTGGGTAGGTGCCGTTGTACCAGTGATAGCAAAGGCCGGCAACTTTTTTATTACTGCCATATTCAGTAACATATTTGCCATTCAAAAGCCGGTCAGCAACTTGCTCAAATTTCTTCTTGTTGTGATCCCAAAGCAAAATCTGTAAGTCGTAATCGGCGAGTTCGCGAGCAAGATATTTGTAGGCTAGACGGCGCTGACCGCGATAAGAAAAGATGCACGATTCCCATTTTTGAATAGCATGCGGCTCATTTTGCGGCGAAAGGAAATTTACATTAATACCCTCTTCGGCATAAGCGTCGAGCCACTTGCGAATATACTGAGCGTAACGTTTGTAGCGCCAAGGCTTCAACGTGCCGCCATAGCGAGTGAGATGCGTAGTCTTGAGACAGCTTGGCGGAGACCAAGGACTCGCGATAATTTTGAGGTCTTTTTTGGAAGCGACTTTTCGAAGCATTGGCAAAAGCCATTTCTTGTCATGGTCGATTGTAAAATCCTTGAGGCTGGTCTTTTTTGTATATTGATACGGCGCGAGGCAAAAATCGTTACTACCGATACTGATGCGCAGCCAACGGTAATCTGCGCCGTCTTTGCCAAAATATGCATCGAGGAATTTTTGCTGTTTGGCTGGGCTAAGCTTCGCAAAGTTGCATGCAACCGCCTCGGTAATAGCACCGCCAATGCCCTGCCACGTGCCGAGTTTTATGTCTGTTCTTACTTTGATTTCCGTCATAGATTAATGAATTAATAACAACCAGACCATGGCCGGCATGAGGACGATTGAAAGAAGCGTTGAAATCGTGACGAGCTCGGATGCTTCGGTTTCGTTGCCGCCATATTTTGATGCGAATAGACCGAGGCTGGTGGCAGTCGGAAGAGCCTGAATCAAAGTACAGACGACCACGACTTCCTCTGGAAAATTGAGGGCTTTTAATAGGAAGCAAGTGACAACTGGGCCGATAACGAGCTGGCTGGCAGCCGTAACAATGAGAAGCCATTTTTTGAGCAGCAGGCGGAAGTTTGCGTTGCTAAGCATGACGCCGATACAAATGATTGAGAGCGAGGTCGTGGCGTTGCCGGTAAACTGCGCGGCGTTCATAACGAAGCCAGGAAGTTTGAAGCCGGTGAGAAACAAAACCATACCGAGCACGACGGCGATAATGTTTGGATTTTTTAGAACGCCGAGGAAAAGACTGACGGTGAGTTTACGTTTAAATAGATAAACGCCGTAAGAAAAGAGCGCAATATTAAACGCAATAATGAAGCCACAGTATGGCACGACGCCCTGCTGACCGAAGACACTAGAAATGATTGGATAGCCAAGGAAGGTGGCGTTGTTAAAGATGAGTGCAAATTGCGATTCGTAGCGGAGCTCGCCCTTATAAATATATTTATTGAAAATGAGACGGCTAACCACAATGAGCGAGAACATGACGATGATGCCGCCGGCGAGACCTTTGAAGAAGAGGTCGGAAGTTTCCTGGCTAAACTCGCCCGGGAAAGCGACGAAAAGCGAGGCTGGCATGAAAACGGTGAGCAGTAAATTAACGAGGCACTTGTTGGCCTTCGCATCGATAAGTTTTGCTTTGCCAAGAATGAAACCGAGCACCAAAATGATTGCGATGGTGCCGAGGCGCGAATAGAAAAGCTCTAGCGGAATGTTCATAGTTTAATTATACCCTTCTGCTTGGAGATTAAACATCTCTGCGTAAATTCCCTTTTGCGCGATTAGCTCATCATGTGTGCCGGCTTCTACGACATGACCCTTGTCTAGCACGATAATATTCTTCGCTTTGCGAACGGTCGAAAAACGGTGAGAAATGATAATCGTAGATTTGCCCTGCTGATTTTTGATGATGTTTTTGAAAATTTCATATTCGGATTTTGCATCAATGGCCGCGGTTGGTTCATCGAGCAAAAGAATGTTTGGCGAACGGAAGAAGGCGCGCGCGATACTGAGGCGCTGCCACTGACCGCCGGACAAATCCGCAGTGTATTTATCGTCAAAGTTTTTGGACATAATTTGATCCAAACCTTTTTCGTATTTGCTAGCGATGTCGGCAAGGTCGGCGTCGCGCAATGCTGCGTTAATTGCCTTGCGATCGTACTTTTTATTAACGTCGCCAAACCAAACGTTTTCGCCAAGTGTAGCAAATTCATAATGCGCAAAGTCCTGGAAGAGTGCACCGAGTTGTGCCATATAACTATCACGATCAATCTTTTCAAATGGCTGATCGTTAATAAGAATCACGCCATCGGAAGGTTCGTAGGCGCCAATCAAAAGTTTAATAAGCGTGGTTTTTCCGGCGCCGTTTTGACCAACGATGGCAAGCGAGTCACCAGGATTGAGAACAAAACTCACATCATCCAGAGCCTTGGTCTTGGCGTTCGGATAGCTAAACGAAACATTCTTAAATTCAATTTTTGGCAGCTCGGTGATCTTAATGTTGCCGCTAGATTTGGCTGGCGTTTTCATGAACTCCATATAGTCAGTAGCGTTGACGAGGTTCTCGTTGACGGAAGAGAGATTGCTAAATAGACTGGAAATATTGGAGCTGAGTTGCAAAAGCAAAGTGCGGATGGTCAAGAATTGACCGATAGCCAGACGGCCGAAGATGATTTCAATTGCGACGAAAATTAGGACGCCGTAGCTAGCCAAAGTTTCAAGCGCGTTGGAGCCAAGGCGCGGTACGAAGTAGCGGCGATGATCAATAATGTCCTGCTCTTGCGCGCGGCGGCGACTTTTGACCATACGGCGAATGAGGTGTTTAGACAGACCGTTCATTTCAATTTCAAGTGCATTGTTGGAATTGGTTAGCTTGGTTTGAATTGCCCAGGCAATACGGCGATCGCGGGTATATTCGCGCCAGTTGCGGCGACGCATCGCGGAAAGACGGAGGCTCAAGAATGACGCCGGGAGGGACGCAATCAATACGACCAGCGTAATGATTGGCGAAATTAGAAGAGTTGCGATAACGACAGAAATTAGGCTAATGATGGAGGAAATAACGCTAACGATACTTTGCGAAATATATGGAATGGATTCGCCAAAATCGCTGACACGTTCAAACTTGTCGGCAAACTCTTTGGTTTCGCGGAGCTTCAACGGAATCTTGATATACTGCGTGGCGATTTGCTCGCTGGCATAAATATAAACGTCGTTCACCGTCGTAACTGACAAGTAATCATTAAGGGCGGAAAGGATAATCTTTAGAATTTCCAAACACAACAACACTGCCGCGACAATAATGAACGGGACAAAATCGTGCGTGACGGCACCTTCGGCGATACTCGTGATGGCAGCACCGGCGAGGACGGCGGTGACTGTCGGGAGGACGGAACTGAAGATACGATAAAACGCAAAATAGAAACTTTTTGGACCAACCGCTTTTCGGTAAATGCCAATCACATAGAAGATTGACTTAAACGAAATATGCGGGTAGTTTCTCTTTTTCATTATTCTACCGTGACGGATTTAGCAAGGTTGCGTGGCTGATCTACGTCATTGCCGCGTTCGACCGCAACATAGTAGGCAAATAGCTGCTGAAGAGTGTTGAGCAAAATCGGGGTGAGAAGTTTGATTGGGCTATCGATGCGGACAATGTCGTCGGCCTCGATGTCAGCCTTGGAATTAGTGAGAACAATCGTCTTGCCACCGCGCGCACGGACTTCGTGGAGACCGCCGCAAGATTTGTCAAAAAGCCAGTTGTCGAGAATATTGAAGACTTCAAAGAAGCGCTCATCGACAAGGGCGATTGGGCCATGCTTAAGCTCACCGCTAGCGTAACCTTCAGCATGAATATAAGAAATCTCTTTGAGCTTGAGCGCGCCTTCGAGCGAAATCGGGAAGGCAGTGTCGCGGCCAAGGTAGAGCGCGTGGTCGAAATGAGCATATTTTTTGGCAAGTTTTTTCATCGTGTCATGGTGGGCGTTGAGAGTTTTGTCGATTTCATCAGGCAAGAGCACGAGCTCGCGCGTAAATTCTGCGATAAGCTTTGGATCACCACCGTGATACTCGGCAATCATACCAGCAAACATGAGCATCGCAACGACCTGAGCCGTGAAGGCCTTGGTGGAAGCGACGGAAATTTCTGGGCCAGCGTGAACATAAGTACCGCCTTCGCATTCGCGGGCGATAGTAGAACCAACGACGTTGACGATACCGAGCGTCTTTACGCCGCGCTTTTTAATCTCACGAAGACAAGCCAAAGTATCGGCAGTTTCGCCAGACTGCGAAACAATCAGCGCAACGGAATGTTTTGGCAAATGGAATGAGCGATAGCGGAACTCGCTAGCAATCACGACATCAGTCGTGAGGTCTGGAACGAGCTGCTCCATGTAATACGAAGCGAGGAGACCGGCATAGTAAGCAGTGCCGCAACCAACAATCACAATATGGCGAATATCGCGCATTTCTTTTTCGGTGAGGTTTGGACCGCCAAGGTGCATCTTCCCTGCTTTTGGATCAATGCGGCCACTCAAAGTATTGTGAAGCGTAGAAGATTGTTCCATGATTTCTTTGAGCAAGAAATGGTCGTATCCACCCTTTTGAATCTGAGCGAGATCGCCCTCAATCGTTTCTGGTTTGCTGGCGAGATGTTTAAGGCCGAGCGTGAAAACTTCCGCGCCATCCTTAGTACAAACCGCAAGCTCGCCATCATTGAGATAAATCGCTTCACGAGTATAGCCAAGCAAGGCGGAGGCGTCAGAAGCAATCAGCGTCTCGTCGTGGCCAAGGCCAATAATGAGCGGCGAGCCAAGGCGAGCCACGATAATAGTGCCCGGTTCTTTTGGCGAAAACACTGCGATGCCATAGGTGCCACGCACGCGCTTCAAAGCTTTGGCGACAGCATCCTTCAAAGAAACGCCATCTTCGTAATTGCTATCAATGAGGCCGGCGAGAACTTCCGTATCGGTGTCGGAGGCAAATTTATAGCCTTTGCCCTCGAGCTCTGCTTTGAGCTCTTTGTAGTTCTCAATGATGCCGTTGTGGACCATGTAGATATTGTTGACATGGTGCGGGTGGGCATTCGTCTCGGTAACACCGCCATGAGTCGCCCAGCGAGTATGACCAATGCCAAGATGGCCAGTCTGTGGATTGCTGTCTAGGACATTTGCGAGCTCGGCAATCTTACCGACTGAGCGAGCAAGATGCGCTTCGTTATTATCGTCCAAGGTAGCAATACCAGCAGAATCGTAACCGCGATACTCTAATCGGCGAAGGCCGCCAACAAGGACGTCTTGCGCTGTTTTCTTACCAACATAGCCCACAATTCCACACATAAATACCTCCGAAAAACTATATCACTATTATAGCAAACTAGCGGCGCTTGGAGATGAAGTAGAAGACAGCGAGGCTACCAGAGGCGAGTGCGCCAAAGGCGACGAAGAGCGGCATGACGCTATTGTCTAATGTGACAGGAACTGGGATTGGCGGAATGTTGTAGTAGTAGATTACGACGGTGTCTTGGTCGAGGATGCCTTCAGCGTTGGCTGGAACTTCGACGAGCAAGTATTCAGATGGGACGTTTTCGGAGCGCTCGGTCGTATATTCGTAGCCACGATCGTGCCAGGAGGTGATGGTTTCGTCGAGCTCTTTGTCGGTGCCCTTTTCGAGGTATTTGACAGTAAGCTTGAACTTGCGGGTGTAGTAGTAAGTGACAGTCGTGTCTTTATTGAGCGTACCTTCAGCATTCTCGGGAAGTTTTTCTTCAACGAGGATAAAACTGGTGCCGTCTGGGAATTCGTCTTCGGCGAGCGGATCGGTATCGTATTCGTAGCCACGATTGTGCTCAGTAGTGACTGGGTCGATAATCTCTTCGTCAGTATCGAGATCGATATGCTTGACGGTGAGCTTGTAGTGGCGGATGTAGCGATAAGTGACAGTCGTGTCCTGAGTGAGGGTGCCGTTAGCGTTGTCCGGAGTGGCAACGAGGTGGTAATCCTCATCAGCTGGGAGCTGTTCTGGAGTTAATGCATTTGTTGTATAGACATAGCCATTGTCGTGCTTGGAGCTGACTGGGTCGACGAGGTCTTCTTCGGTCTGGTCATCAATGTGTTTGACGGTGAGCTTGTAGCAGCGGAGGTAGTAGAAGATGACAGTCGTGTTTTTATTGAGCGTGCCCTCTTCGTTGAACGGATGAGCGACGAGGCGGTAAGTGCGACCTTCTGGGAATTCGTCATCAGCGAGTGGGTTGACTTTGTATTCATAACCGTAATCATGGGTAGTAGTGCTTGCGTCAACGATTTCTTCACTAGTCTGAACATCGATATGCTTAACGGTGAGCTTGCGAGTGCGGATGTAATAGTAAGTGACAGTCGTGTCTTTATTGAGCGTACCGGAAGCGTTGGTTGGCGTGGAATAGACGCGATAATATTCGTTAGCCGGAAGCTGACTATCAGTCAATGCACTAGTGGAGTAAGCATAGCCATGATCGTGCGTGGTGGTGGTCGGCGTTGCGAGCTCTGTGCCAGTCTGCTTGTCGTAGTGCTTGACAGTGAGCTTGTGGTAAATCGTGGTGGTGACAGTGTTGGAGTTTCTAGTGTGGTTGAGGGTCGACTCGTTAGCGTGGCGATAGCTGCGGCTAGCCTGGTTAGTGACGGTCTTTGAATCGACAGTACCCTTGGTAGTTACTGGGAAGACGACCTTGAACGTAGTGCCATAGAAGGCCGTATTGCTGACATAGTCGCTCTTGGCGGCAACGGTCACTTTCTGGCCGGAAACGGAGACGGTAAAGTTCGAAGTGACATCCGTGCTGCCCTTATAAACTTTCACGCTGCTAGCCGCTGGAGGAGTGAGGTTACCATTTAGCGTATCGCTAATCTGGAAAGCGGCGTAGTTGCGGTCGGAATAGATATTTGGGAAGTTAGAATAAAGCGATGCATAGGTGAGAGTGTCATGACCGGTTACAGTATTTTCGGAAGTCTGCTGGGTAATAACGTAATTGAAACTAGTATTAGTGGTGACGCGGTTGGAATCTACGAGGCTAGAACCGCTCTCGATTTTCTTGACTGGGTCAGGAGTTTCGTTCGGGATTGGCGAGGAGAAGAAGAAGTAGACGCCAGCTTCGGTACCAGTGTAGCTAAACTTGTACTGGGAGCTAGACATGCTTTCGACCATGCCGTAGACTGAGGAGCCATAGTAAATACCGTTGAAGCCCTGGTTATAGCCAGCACTAAGAGCACTAACGCCGATACCACGATCTTTTGTATACATGGCAGGGTTGCCAGATTGGTCGTTTTTGTTGTAGTAGTACTTAGTAGTAGATGGCTCATAGGTTGGGACAAAGATTGCCTCGTTGCCATCATTCATGATAGTGCTGTTCGGATTAGTATATTGGACAGCGCGGCCAGCCGCTGGAACATCGAAGTCGTAAACGAGATAGCTCATCTTGGTGAGACCAGCTGGAGTACCGGACATGGTACCACTATTGAAGGTGCCCTTCTTGATGTACTGGATAGTAACGTCAGCGGTATCGAAGCGAGTCTCGATGCCGAACATGATAGGGTCGCCAACGCCAAGCTCAGTCGTGCCCTCACCAAAGGAGCCTTGACAATAGGAAGAGCTCGGGTTTTTTTCACTCGCACCGCAAATGTATCTACGGCGATAGAGATAGAGGTCGCGCGTCACGCTCGTGCTCCAGTTCTCGGATTCGCGAACGACGTCAACTTTCATAATAACGTCAGCTGGGTTGCCAGAAGAATCTTTGGCGGAAGAGTTTTGAATCAAAATAACAAGAGTATTGTTTGGGGCAACATGATAAAGGGTCTCATAAGCCATATTGCCAGTACCAGGGTCACCAGAATTTGAGCGACCAACCTGCATAACAGTAATAGAGGTATTGCTCGTGTAGTACAAGTTTGCGCGCGCCCAATCGGAGCTAAATGATTCCGGGACAGCGCTGTAATCATAAAATTGTGTTGTTGCAGCTTCTGACTCTTTTTGGAAGAAGAATGGGGTGATGGCAACAGCTGCAACTGCCAACGCTAGCCCAAGCTTCTTTAGCTTGTTTATTTTGACCATGATTTTTCTCTTAATGTGTTTTTATTTTGACCTTTATTACGCTTATGTTAACACGTTCTGCGAGAAAATGCAAGCATTATGCTATACTAAAAACACATGTGGAGGAACAGTTGCAAGATTGAGCGCGTGTGTGGGCGCGTATTTTTGTTACTTTTCTTGATGGTGCCGATAGCGATTTGGGGGAGAATTTTTCTTGGCGGGAAAAAGGATGTATTTGATAATGAGAATCGCTACGCCACTAAATTGCCGGAGATAACCGCCAAGAATCTATGGAACGGCACTTTTCAAGATAAACTTGAGGATGCGCTAGCTGACCAGGCGCCAAAGAGCGAATTAATTCGCGATAAAAAGATAGGGCTAGATAATCGCGTATTTAAAGAACTCTCTTGGATTTCTATACGAAAAGGCAGCAATTATCGGTTAATCGGAAACGACATGTTCCAATATAAGGACTACGATTATTTGCTAACTTCTCATCTGAAACCGACTTGGATAGATTACGAGAAGAAAAATACTGCAGACTCAGAAAAGATTCGCAACGAATTGATAGCGAGTGGAGAATATTACGGTAATTTGCCTATCAGAAATAAGTATATCTACTATATAACAACTGATCGCGGCGTGGATTTTGACCATCCCGAAGAAAAATCAGTTCCCGATGGACTTAAATATTACTCTGGTTTTAAGTATGCAGAGTTGAGTATTCCGGACATCGAAACCTACACAAAGTATTATTACAAAAATGATCATCACTGGAATTATGAAGGATCCTACGCCGGATACAAAGACATCATTCGATTGACGCTCGGCGAGGATGAGCCAATAAAAGAGCCTGTCGAAAAAGTAGTATTTAATTACAATGCAGTGGGCTCGAAGTCTAAGGGCGCCCATCTTTTCGGCTTTAAGGAGAAGTTCACTGCTTATAGATTTAACTTTGAAGACCACGATACGATTCAAGATGGTTCTATCAAATCCGAGTATGGCAATCAGGATAAATATTTCAATGACCCGACCTATCGTAACGGGAGTGGAGAAATCACTTATGGCGCCTTTTATGGATTGGATATATCAGTAGTTCAATACGATTATCATAATGAGTCAAAGCCTAACTTAATTATGATCGGTTATAGCGACACGAACGCAATCAATAATCTCGTAGCATCCCATTTCAATAAAACCTGGGTAATAGATCGCAGATTTTGCTCTTTAGATAAATTTGAAAAAATAGTCAGCGACAACAATATAGATTATTTATTGCTAATTCCTAGATCCAACGATTTTATCAGAACATTGCGCGTTGAGCCGAAAGGATACGACGATGCTCTTTAGTAGTTTGACATTCCTGGCGGCTTTTTTGCCGATGACTCTCGGCATCTATTATTTATCAGATAAAAAATACCGCAACGCGATTCTTTGTCTCGCTTCCCTATTATTCTACGCATGGGGCGAACCAAAATATATATTATTAATGCTAGTTTCTATAGTAGCGAACTATTTATTCGCACGATGGATTAGCAAAACGCGCAAGCAAAAGAAGCTCGCTTTAATACTGGCTGTCATATTTAATATTGGCCTTCTTGGTTTCTTTAAATACTTTAATTTCGGCATTTCAGTATTAGAATCAGTCTCTGAGCTACAGTTCAATCTTCCTATCATTGGCTTGCCTATCGGCATCAGCTTTTATACCTTCCAGATTTTGTCATACGTAATTGATGTCTATCGCGGCAAAGTGAAAGTTCAGAAAAATATCATAACACTTGCAACGTATATCGCACTATTTCCTCAGCTGATTGCCGGTCCGATTGTTCAGTATTCAGACGTAGAAAAGCAGCTAGAAAAACGCAACGAAAGCATGGACTTAGTGATTGCAGGTCTTAAGCGTTTTATTCTTGGTTTAGCGAAAAAAGTAATTATTGCAAACAACGTTGCCATAATTGCTGATACTATTTATGCGCAACCAATTTCCGAAGTATCTACGGCTGGTCTTTGGCTAGCTGCTATTGCCTACGCTTTGCAAATCTATTTTGACTTCTCTGGTTATAGCGATATGGCAATTGGCTTAGGCAAGATGTTTGGCTTCAACTTCCTGGAAAACTTTAATTATCCATATATTGCAACGAGCGTAAAAGATTTTTGGCGTAGATGGCATATTTCGCTATCAAAGTGGTTCCGTGACTATGTCTATATTCCGCTCGGAGGCAATCGCGTTGCGGTTTGGAAATGGGTACGCAATATTCTTATCGTCTGGGTGCTTACTGGTTTTTGGCATGGTGCGAACTGGAATTTTATCATCTGGGGTCTATACTATGGCGTCCTACTATTACTAGAACAAACTATTCTCAAAAAGCCTTTGGCTCTTCTACCGAAATGGGCACGTTATATTTTGACGATGATAGTTGTCGTAGTGGGCTGGACTATCTTCCGCGTAGAAGATTTGACGGCGCTAGGAGAAATTGTCAGCAAAATGTTTGGCATAGGCGGAAGGTTTGCTTTATCCGAAATATTCTATAATGATTACACGTTAATTATTTCTTTGCCTTATATCTTGATCGGCCTCTTATTCGCCACTCCATATTTGCGTTTTGGTTTTTCGAAAATCGAAAGAAAATGGCCATGGCTGATTATAGTGAAGTATTTAGTGCTTTTGGCATTATTCGGCATTTCAGTGGCGCTGCTAATTTGCGACTCCTATAACCCATTCATTTACTTCCGCTTCTAGATATTGACTACAAGAGACGGTTTTGATAAAATAATAAGTACATTCCCCTGTAGCTCAATGGTGGAGCAAGAAGCTGTTAACTTCGAGGTTGTCAGTTCGAGTCTGACCGGGGGAGCCATTTTTTTGCTTTTAAAAAGGCCCGAAGGCCTCTTTTTTATTCCGATTCTTGCTTTGGCTTTTTATATATAGCCTGCTGGCCGACCATTTCGCCGCAAAACTCGGAACTACCTAAAAATCCCTTCTCTTCTAGTATCTTTACTGTATCATCAAACAACTTTCTAACCTCCGGCTCTTTTGTATATTGGTTGCAAGTCATGCAAAGCATGCCACCGTCGGCGACAATATCCGCTAGATTAGCCATATCTTCACGCATCTGGTCTTCGGGGACACTATAATCTAGATGCTGGATAACATTATTGAAAAGCACAACATCCCGTTTCTCGCCTTTATCTTTTAACTCCTTAGCAAATTGCTGAAATGGCGTGCCAAAATGCGCTTTTGGTGTGTTAAATAGATTTTCGAGATATTTAGCGCTTGAGTCACTAATATGCGCAAAATGATAATTCGGAGAGATTGTAGTTTTGTCGGCATATTCGACTAGCTCCAAATCCAGCGCATCGTCGATGGAGTTTTCGCCGGTCATGTCCGAAGCCATCTGTATATATCCCAACGCCTCTTGCCCCTGAGCAACGCCAATATTCACTACGCTAAGCGGTCTATTCTCTTTTATAGATTCTTGCATGGCGCCACTCACAGCCTCTTTTTGAGCCGGATAGCGATTGAACGACGAATAAAAGGTATGAATGACATCGCGAGTTTCAACTATGCTGCCGTCTTTGTCGCGATAAGTCATTTTTGGTTTTTCAAGGTTTATTTTCCGTTTTACTGGCGCTTCGGTTCGCTCGATCAGTTGCTTCGCGTTTTCGACGTGTTGGCTCCAACTCTCACTCGAATCATCAACAAGTTCCTCCCACGGGTTAGTATTATCGGCTATTTCTTGGTCTTGCTTGGGAGCTTCGTAATTCATGTCTAAATTATACCATCACCCTTTCGGGGAGCCATTTTTTGGCTTTAAAAAAGGCCCTTATTCAGGGCCATTTTTATTAGTTGGCGCGGTGAGGACACCAATCAGGAACTGCAGCATCATTTTCTCTGAGAAATTCGCCGTTCGCGATGAGGCGTTTGTTGACTTCACCGTCATAAGTGCGGCGTTTCCAACAATCGGTGTCATCTTCCACTTCCGAACAGTAGACGCCAAACTCATGTTCAAATGAGTCGGGAGTCAGGATTCTGTGCTCCTCGTGGAACGGGCACTGGAAACAGTTCTCGACATCATGTGTTATCGTGACGCGCATCGGGATCACCTCCTTTATCCTTCTGAGAGATAAGTGTTGAGTGCAGCTTCGCGGGCTTTAGATATGGCATAGAACTTGTTCGTAATTTTACAGAAAACTACGAAGCTTAATGCCAAGAAAATGCCCATGATCAATCTGTAAGCGCCATAATCGTTTAACGCCTCCACTAATGAAGCGAGGCAGAAGAACGTCAGAGCGCTCATCAGATACGGCATAATATAAAGCGCAAGATGCGTCCGTGAAGGATTGCTATTGCAATGCGAATCATAGACTTCTCCTACTACTTTATCTGATGCCTGCTCGATCTTCTCACCGAAAATAAATACTAAGGATGACAAGATAACCAAATAGTAAATCATATCCACCCCTCCTTTAAAAATATACTTTGGTGTTACCACCAATTGTATATATTATATACTATTTTTTAGTTTTAGCAATAGGGCTAGCCTTTGTAGGCGTTGCGGTATTCGCAGTAGTTTATAATATTAATAATGAAAGCTCAGATTACGAAAAAGAAGGAGATTAATTACCAGTTTAAACTCCTTTATGCCCTCGGCATGCTTTTTATAGTAATTGGGCATGGTACGGGCGGTTTAAGAATAATGGAAGATTGGTTTCCATATTATAGCTTTCATATCGCCCTCTTCATGTTTTGTAGTGGCTATTTCTATAAACTAGATTCCCATGAACATACTCTTCAGTTTATTTGGAAAAAGATTAAAAGATTATTAATACCGTTATTTTTATGGAATTTATTCTACGCAGGATTTGTACTTTTTATTTCGAATTTTGGCTTTAAAATTGGCCTTCCTCTAACACTAGAAAAACTAACAACAGGCCTGATAACAAGTGGCCACCAGTTAGGATTTAATATGGGTGGCTGGTTCGTAATTCCGCTTTTTATGTGCTTAGTCTTTACGGTTCTGCTAAGAAAAATATTGTCTAAATGGAATTGCCGCGCAAAAGAATGGATATTGACGGCATTATATATTTGTTTTGGTGTTCTAGGAATTTTTCTTGCTAGACAAGGATGGGGTAGCGGCCAACCAAGTTGGGCATTAGTTGTCACCAGAATGCTAGCCCTGATGCCATATTTCGGCGTCGGCATCCTCTATAAAACCGTTCTAGAAAAATATGACACTTTGAAAAACTGGGTTTATTTTACAATCATTATTGTATTGCAACTAATAGTAATAGGAAGAAGCAATGGTACGGTTCCAGGCGGAACACCATCATGGTCTAATTATCCAGCAACTGTATCGCCCATCATATGCGGTTTTACTGGAATCGCATTTTATTTAAGAATCACAAGAATACTAGAGCCAGTGCTCGGTAAAAATAAAATAATTAATAAGATTGCAGATAGCACATATGCGATAATGATCCATCAATTCCTTGGTTTTTGGTTAGTCACCCTAGCTTTCGGGTTGCTTACGGCTATTACGCATAGCGGTAATTTTAATTGGGATAAATTCCAGAGTTCAATATGGTATAAATATTACCCATCTGGTCAGTGGCACTATGGAATCATCTACATAGTAGCCGGGATTACGATCCCGCTGTTGCTGCAAAAATTATTAGTAACCTTACTGCATCTTTTCTCAAATAAACAAAAAATTCAAAGCAATAATAAAGCCTAGCCTTTGTAGGCGTTGCGGTATTCGCCGGAAAGAATGTTATCAATCCAAGCTTGATTTGCAAGATACCAGTCGATGGTTTCTTTGATGCCGTCTTCAAAAGTATAAGTGCGCTGCCAGCCGAGTTCGCGCTCTGCCTTAGTGGAATCAATGGCGTAGCGGAGGTCGTGTCCTTTGCGATCTTCAACAAAAGTAATTAGTGATTCTGGTTTGCCGAGCTGGGCGAGAATCGTCTTCACGATGGTAAGGTTGTTGCGCTCGGAATGGCCGCCGAGGTTATAGATTTCCCCGTTCTTGCCATGGCGGACGATGAGGTCGACGCCAACGTTGTGGTCATGGACATGGATCCAGTCGCGGACATTCACGCCAGTGCCATAGACTGGAAGCGGCTCGTCTTTGAGTGCTTTGGAAATCATGAGTGGGATAAGTTTTTCTGGGAACTGATACGGGCCGTAGTTATTGGAGCAGCGGCTGATAGTGACTGGGAGATTGAAAGTGCGAGCATAAGCCATCACAAACAAATCTGCGGAAGCCTTAGATGAAGAATATGGACTAGAAGAATGAATTGGAGTCTGCTCAGTGAAGAGGAGATCAGGACGATCGAGTGGCAAATCACCATAAACTTCGTCGGTAGAAACCTGGTGGTAGCGAGTGATTTCTTTGCCCTTTTCATCACGAATCATCTTGAAGGCATTCATAAGGTTGAGCGTGCCCATGATGTTAGTGTCAGCAAAAAGATTTGGATTCTTGATGGAATTATCCACGTGAGATTCAGCGGCAAAGTTGATTACGACATCGAACATCTCGTCCAAGAATAGTTGGTTGACAGCATCTTTGTCGCGAAGGTTGATTTTGACAAACTTGTAGTTTGGCTTGCCTTCGAGCATCTTGATATTGTTATAGTTGCCTGCATAAGTTAAGGCGTCGAGGCAGACGAATTCATCTTCTGGATATTTATCTACAACATAATGCATGAAGTTGCTACCGATGAAGCCGGCACCGCCGGTGACTAGATATTTCATTATTTGTTCTCCAATTCTTTTACGTAACGATCAACGGCATCCTGCCAAGTCGGCAAAAGCGCAAAGTTCTCTGCTAGTTTAGTTTTGTCGAGTTTGGAATTCTTTGGGCGATAGGCAATCATGCTCATATCTTTGCCCTTGTAATACTCTTCGGTCGTGACTGGCTTGATTTTCGTTTTCTTGCCGCCAGCCTTCATAATGTATTTAGCAAATTCCGCCCAGGAGCAAAAACCTTCGTTATTTACATTGTAGGTGCCATATTTATCTGTGAAGGACATTTCGACGAGCATCTTTGCGAGATCAACAGTATAGGTTGGCGAGCCAACTTGGTCGTTCACGACAGTGAGTTCATCATGAGTATCGGCGAGGCCGAGCATAGTCTTGATGAAGTTATTGCCGTTAATGCCAAAGACCCAGGAAATGCGAGTGATGAAATGCTTGTCATAAGCACGAACAGCCTCTTCGCCTTCGTATTTAGTCTGACCATAAACGCTCTTTGGATTTGGCTGGTCATCCTCAGTATAGAGACCGTCTTTAGCGCCATCGAAAACATAGTCAGTAGACATGTAAAGAATCTTGGCATCGACAGCCTTGGCGGCATCAACGAGATTCTTGGTACCGTCAACATTTACCTTACGGCAAATATCCTGGTCTTGTTCAGCGCGATCAACCGCCGTCCAAGCGGCGCAGTGGAAAATAATGTCAGGATTATATTTCTTAATCGCTGCCAAAACTTGGTCGCGGTCAGTAATGTCTAATTCTCTACTGTCTGGAGCATAGATATCATACTCGCCGCGAGCGTTTAGTTCGCGAATGATGTCATAGCCGAGCTGACCGGAAGCGCCGGTAATGAAAAACTTTTTGTGTGTGCGCGTAAATTCGACATCGCTTTCTGCGAGCGTGCAGCGATTCTTGTCTTTGTCGGAAAGAATCGGATTTTCAATTCCCCAATCAATACCGAGCGCAGGGTCATTCCAAAGAATGCCGCCTTCGAGGCGTGGCATATATTGGTTATCTACATAGTATTCAAAAAGCGAGTCGTCTTTGAGCGCAACAAAGCCGTGCGCAAAACCGCGTGGAACGAAAAGCAAGCGACCATTTTCTGGAGTTAGCTCAACGCTAGTCCACTGACCATAAGTTTTGGAGTCTTTGCGAACATCCACTACGACATCAAGGACGGCGCCACGATGGCAGCGAACAACCTTTGCCTGGCAATATGGATCTTTCTGAAAATGAAGACCGCGAACAATGCCCTTGCTACTAAGCGAATTGCTAACCTGGAATACTTCATTGAAGCCGAGCTCTTTTAGCTGCTCGCGTGTGACGGATTCAAAATAGCCGCGCTCGTCACCAAAACGCTGCGGCTCTAAAATATAGCAATCTTCAAGGTTGGTTTTTATTTTTTTCATTTCTTTTTCTTTGCTTCCTTCATTAAGAATTTACCATAAGTATTCTTTTTGAGTAAGTTGGCGCGCTCCAATAGCTGTTCCTGGCTGAGCCAACCGTTTTTATAACCAATGTATTCTGGGCAGCAGATAACGGTGTCGCGGTTTTCTTCAATGGCGTGAACCATATTGCAGGCTTCAAGCAAAGATTCAAAAGTGCCAGCATCAAACCAAGTATAGCCGTCGCCAAGGACGCTAGCTTTCAAAAGACCGTCTTTGAGATACATATCGTTGAGGCTGGTGATTTCAAGCTCGCCGCGAGCGGAAGGCTGGACGGCCTTGGCACGAGCAGACACGCCCTTTGGATAGAAATAGAGACCAGTGATAGCGTAATCGCTCTTTGGGTTTTCTGGTTTTTCTTCAACAGAAATAACATTATCTTCGTCATCAACTTCCATAATGCCAAAGCGTTCTGGGTCTTTGACCTGGTAGCCGAAGATGGTTGCATAGCCCTGCTCTGCATTCTTTGCGGCAGTTTTTAGTTCTTTTTCAAGACCGCCGCCGTAAAAAATGTTGTCGCCGAGAATCATTGCGCAAGGGTTATCGCCGATGAAATCCTCCGCCAAGACAAAAGCCTGAGCAAGACCATCTGGAGATGGCTGGACGGTATAAGTAATATGAATGCCAAACTGGCTACCATTGCCGAGAAGACGAATGAAATTATCCTGATCGTCCGGCGTGGTAATAACGAGAATGTCTTTGATGCCAGCGCGCATCAAGACGGAAAGCGGATAAAAGATCATCGGTTTATCGTAAACCGGAATAAGCTGTTTGCTAGTGGCCTGCGTAATAGGATAAAGCCTAGTGCCTGAACCGCCAGATAAGATAATGCCCTTGAATTTTTCCATATTTATATTATAACATTTTTTCCTGTTTTTGGAAAGACTATTAGTACTCACTAACAGAGATATTATTAAGCATACGCTTGTCGCCGAAATAGTAGGGATTTATGCTATAAAAATGAAATCTGGTAAATTAATAATTCAGAAAGGAGCGCTAGTCCAACCCCACGAGGAGAGTGTGGGGCATGTGCTCACTCAGGCCACGGGCAAAAATGTCACCTTCTTGTCTGTAGGTATCGGTAAAACGCCAGACATTCTATTTTTGGGAAAGAAGTGGGAAATAAAATCGCCAAAAGGCGGAAAAAGAAGGACACTTGAAAATAACATAAGAAATGCCCTGAAGCAATCAAATAACATAATTATTAATCTGAGTAGAATTAACATCAAAGAAGAAACCTGCATGAAATATTTAATAGAACGCAGGCATAAACTTGGAAAAAAATACTCTTTTATCGTAATAAAGAAGAATAAGGATATAGAGCGTCTTTAATTGACAGTGCTCTACCGACAAAGTATAATTAAGGCATTACAAGGTACAGCACTGCTGCATAGCGGATCCAAGGCCTTGTTTTTTTATTTTTTCCTAAATACAAGGCTTCTTGCCAGTTCTATTAAATTTTTTTTGAACACTATTGCTACAACAATTGCGGAGAAGACGCACGTTAAAAGATTAATGATGGTATCAAAATATACAGAAGCGCACGACAAAAGAATGAATGAAAGGAGAAAAATGTGTTTTATATTTATTTTTATTCTTACATATTTCCAAGTGTCTATTATCCTATATATAAATACAATAACATAGCTAAGCATTGTTGCTAATGCGGCTCCATATATGCCGAAAATAGGTATAAATATAAAATTCAGAATAATGTTGGCGATTGCCCCTGATAATCCCGAAAACAAAAAACCCTTGCTGTCTTTATGAACATTGTAAGAAGTAGAAATAAACGTAGCCAAAGTCATAAAAACAAATCCAAATACTAAGAATGGGACATACTTCCAGGCAGCATAATAATCCGGAGCTACATAAAAACTGAAGATTGTTTTTAATAAGCCCAAGATGATTATAGAGCTAAGCGACAAAAGCAAAAGCATATTCGTGAAAATGCCATTCGTATATTCCTCGTAATCGTCGCTATCTTTTTCGTTTATTGCAGAAAAAACCCATGCTTGGTTAAAAATAGTGGCTAGCATTGTCAGTAGACTTGGCAACTTGTATGAAACGGCATATATACCATTTGAGCTGTCGCCTATGAACGAAGCTATCATCACCCTATCAGAAGAATTAATAATCCACCACATAAAAGATGTAGGTATTAAGACGACTGAATATTTCAGCATTATTTTTAATAATTTTTTATCAAAACTGCCCTTTGATAATGTAATTTTTATCTTTCCGCCTATAAAACAAAAAACTACGGTTGATATATTTGCGACAATATAAGCCAAAAAATATCCATATATAGACATATTGAATACGAACAGAAACAGAAAGCTAGCTATGGCCAAACAAACAACATTTACAATATTACCTATTGAAAATAGTTTTAGCTTTTCTTGTCCTTTTAGAAATGCTAGCGATGTCTGCGATATTGCTACAGTTATTAGAAATAGGTAGAAAATTAATGCATAATCAGAATAATTTTGCATGCATTTGAGAATAGGAATGACCGAAAGGCCTAAAACCATACAGATAATATTGCATATTACCCCGTTTGCTATTATTTTCCTCTCATCATTCTTCTTATCCATCGAGAACCTAAAAACGGCTTCAACTATATTAAGTGTAAATAATGGATAGAGGAAGCTGCATACCGTAAATAACAGGTCGGCGACTCCATATTCCGAAGTCGAGAGTTTCCAGGTATATAAAGGGACTAAGAAAAACATCACAATTTTTGACGAAAAATTACTCAGAGCAAAAATAGCAGTATTTTTCATTAAATACGCTTTTCTATTATTTCTGCCGCTGATTGTTTTATTCATCTTTTTAATAACCTTATAGTATCATATTCAAAGCTTCGCTTTAGCGAGCGACTAGAACCTTATATCGCACATAAAAGCAGCGTTTTTGCAACGATGACTGTTTTTATTCCATTTTTAACCTTTATTAAAAGCTCTTTTTTTGTTACGAAGTACATTTATTTTTGCCACAATAGTCGGAGATATAAAGTAAAGACAGTCTTTTATTTTTCTCTTTAGAGAGACGTCAGCAAATAGCGATATGACAGCTTTCTTCCTACAATTTTTAACCAACACTCTATAGTCCTCCGGGTATTCTTTTTTCATACCAGACGCAATAAGGCTATCTAAAAAGGACACGTACACTCGCCAAATGGCATATTTAGTAGCAATATTAAGAGCGCGAGAGCTGCCCTTAAATTCGTCTCGCATAATGCCGACCGCCTTAAGGCTGCTCTTCAGCGTTCTTGGCCTATATTTCGACATCTCGCTCGAATAATTGTCGACTCTATAATAGTATACTCCCCTATAGCCAGCGGCAACTTTATTGGCGGCCATAAATGATTCGACGGAAAAAGCATACCCCTCGCCGCCAAAAATGCCAAGGTAGAATCTGATTTTGTTTTTATCAATTACTTTTTTCGAAACCATCTTACTCCATGGACTTATCTCCATCTTCGAATAGAGCATCTCGCAGGCCGCTTCCTCATTTGACCACACCTTCTCTACTGTTGGTTTTTCTTTTTCGTCATATATGTTATGATTTTTTGTCGCATATATGACGTGCGGCACTACAGATACATCCGCTTCATACTTCTCTATTAGTCCTAAAAGATACTCGACGTAATCGTCGCTCACCCAATCGTCCTGATCTATAATACAGACATAGTCGCCCTCAATTATTTCGAGGGCTGCATTCCTAGCCGAAGAAACGCCCCCATTTTCTTTATGAATTACTTTTATGCGCTCGTCTTTCTTTGCGTATTCATCACATATTCTTGGGCAATCATCCGAAGAGCCATCATCAACCAAAATGATTTCCAAGTTTTTGTATGTTTGGGACAAAATTGAATCTACACATTCATTCAAGTATTTTTCGCCGTTATAGATTGCAACAATGATGGTTACCAGTGGATTATTATTCTTTTTCACTTTTTAGATTCCTCTTTAAAAACGTATTCGTATTAGCTTTTTCTTGGGCCATTATTTTATCAGCCTCGTCATAATCAATTTTGCCTAAGTACCTATCTTCCAGTTCATGAATATCACTTAAGATGCAGCCGCTTATTTCGAGTCTCCCTAATAAATCCGCTAATTTATTAGAGTTGCCAATTGTGTTGCCTCTAACAACGGCACAGAAATTAGAATGAGTCTTTATCGAAAAGATGCTGCCGTGAAAAGTATCGGTAATAATAAAATCTGCGTGTTTAAAATAGGCAAAGATCTCAAATGGATTCACTACTATTTCCATATCAGAAATATCTTGGAACATACCAAAACTGACAATCATTTTGTTGTGCTTTTTGGCGAATTTCTTAATCTCTTTTTTCTCTTCTGCCGTTAATCTTTCTGGATAAGCGTAGACAACAATATAATCTTTTATCTCGACATTATCTATCATCTCATCAGAAAAATCCGACACTAAAACCGGATCAAGGTTCATAGTAGCTTCTATGCCAGTTAGTTTTTTGACTGTTTCATATGAGTTATCGTCTCGGACCGAAATTGCTTTAAATTTCTTAAGCAATTCAGACACTTCTTCGCTAATGCCATATTCTTTCAAACGATCGTAATTCGTTTGGCCGAAGCAAGCTGCGTAGCTTATAACTGGAATATTTTCGTAGCCTTTGCCAAATAGCTCTCTTGAATAGCCGACCGGATATGGCTGTAAGCAGTTGAAAACTTCATCGCTGCCAATGACTAAGAGCTCTATGTCTTTAGGAACGTAGTTTTTCTTTTTGCCGCACAAGAATGGCAAGAACTCATTATCAAAACGTTCATCATATTTTTTCTGCGTCTGTTTCTTTTTTAAATATTTAAAGACGTTTAAATTATTAACTATTTTTTGATAGAGAGATCGCTCATTATGAACTAATTCTTTTTCAAAACGGTAATCGACAAAAACAACTTCATGCCCTAATGCTTCAATAGTTTTCTTTAAACCATACGCCTGCAAAAAGGAACCGTAATTCCTTACTCTCTGCATGGACATTATTCCTATTTTCATTTCTTTACTTCTTGATTACCTTCTTGAAAGCAAAAGCAAACTTTATACCAAGTCGGCCGAAATAGGAAGAACGGCATAATAGTTTTTGCTTTTTACTTAGCTTTTTATCACTTGTTACTATTTTACGATAATTTCTTATCTTTTTCTTAATTGAACCCTTATCTTTACATCTTGCCGGCATATCGTTTAGTGCAGAAAGACACTCAAAGAAGAGCCTATATACTGCCGCATTTTTGATTGCTGGGTATTTTTTCTCAATGAACTTTAATTCTTCTTCGGCAAATTTTACAGCCTCAAGTCTTTTCTCTGAGTAACTATTATGCCTAATGCTACCTGAGTTGCATTGGTAGTAGTAATAAACGATCCTCTTTGAAACGACAACATTATTTGCTTCGTCAAATATTTTATATGTTGTCGCCAAGTCTTCGTAATGCTTCCCGACCGGATACTTTATATTATCAAATAATCCCTTTTTGTAGATTTTGCCAGAAGCACTATTGGATAAATCGTGGAGATACATTAATGCTTCTAGCGCATCTTCTCTACCGAGAACGTCGTAATGTTTATCGTGTGCCGGATCTTTTCTTTCGTCTCGGTCAAATACTTCTTTTAAATTACCGGACGCTATATCGGAATTTGTTTTCTCAGCAATACTATGCAGCCATTCAATCGCGTCTAGCGGAAGCCAGTCATCCGAATCAACAAAAGTAATATATTTGCCGTAGCATTTATCTATGCCGGCATTTCGGGCATCAGAAAGACCGCCGTTCTTTTTATGAATTACTTTAATGCGTTTGTCTTTCTTTGCGTACTCATCGCATATTTTTGGACAATTGTCTGGAGAGCCATCATCAACCAAAATGATTTCCAAGTTTTTATAGGACTGGTTAATAACACTATCTACACATTTGTGAATATAGTCTTCTACTTTATATACTGGAATGATTACGGAAACTAGATCAGTCATAATAGTACCCATTAATATTTCTTATTAATTTTAAGATACGCTTTCCAGGATACAGAATAGAACCAATAGCCAGGAAGCAAACATATTACTCCAAGTTTATCTCTCTTAGAGCAGTTCTTATTTTTGATAATTTTCTTACCGTTCTTCCTAACATATTTAACTAGTTTTCTTCTTATAATTTTATATTTTCCGCCATCGCCAGATGCAGCAAGTTGCGATAGTGTACTCATATATGCCCATAGCACCTTTCTATCACAGGCATCATTCAACTTTGAATACTTACCGCGAATATAGTCGGTCATTTGTTTAGTCGAATCAATGAGCTGCATCTTATCTTCATTAAAAGAACATTGAGTAATAGAGTCACGCCTCTTCATATAAGAATAGACTGGCGTGGAATTAATAGCCACACGATTACATAGATCAATAATCTTATACGTAGTCGCAGTGTCTTCATATAGTTTGCCTTTTGGATACCGTATATTTTTAAAAAGAGAGTGGTCATATATTTTTGCCCATGCCGCATTATCCAAATCTCTTTTTCCCCAAAGCATTAACTCAAAAAAGTGCTCAGGCGTAGTGGCATACTCCTTATTCTCGGATATATTAAGAGTCCGCCCATTGTCATACACGATACGACAATCCGCGACCGCTATTTTAGTCTTATATTTTTTAAGCGTACCTAGTAATAATTCCACGTAATTCTCTTCTACATAGTCATCCGAATCAACAAAAGTAATATATTTGCCGTAGCATTTATCTATGCCGGCATTTCGGGCATCAGAAAGACCGCCGTTCTTTTTATGAATTACTTTAATGCGTTTGTCTTT